>Ga0307507_10005892_pt1 | contig 19511 bp, 18 predicted proteins | sample 7_EM_MG_FD_207223 | JGI IMG/M metagenome (GOLD analysis project Ga0307507, IMG submission 207223) | Populus trichocarpa ectomycorrhiza microbial communities from riparian zone in the Pacific Northwest, United States - 7_EM | ecosystem: Host-associated > Plants > Roots > Unclassified | place...
AGAGGATGTAGGCTGGGCGTGTGACAGCGTTTTCTCCCGAACTCCCACCAAACTGGTACTGTACTTCTAGTTTGAAAAATCACAGATCATATCGACTGTCACTCTACCAAACATCCCATCACCACTTTCGTTAAATAATCACTCTTCCTCCATGTTTTCGACTCCCTCATCCAAGAGCGACTCGGATACGTCCTCTGGGCATTCAAGTAGTCCACCGCACTCCCTGACTCCGGAATCCCGTCGCCATTCAGACGGGGGTGCTGGAACCTCCCCAACGGCTCCTGCGATGGGCTACCCTAGTACGATACACAAGCATCCGCAGAATCTATACGATGCCCAGGCTTCGGACCTCGACCTGACCCCGCATGAGAAGAAGGTCATCGCTTACCTTAGGGCCAAAACTGCTTGGACTCTACGCTACCCCACGGAAGATCTTCCACCACCGCAGCAGCTATTAGAGCAACAGGAATTCAAGTGGTATCTAGGCTTCCAGGAGGACATTACGGAGGAAGAAGACAAGTTTTATTTCCAATTACAGGAGGGCCACCCTAGTACGACACACAAGCATCCGCAGAGTCCATACGATGTCCAGACTTCGACCCTCAACCAGCCCCCGCATGAGAAGAATGCCATCCCTAACCTTACGGCCAGAGGCGCATCAAGTCGACCCTCCGCCATCAAAGATCGTCCATCACCACAGCAGCTCTTAGAGCAACAGGAAGCAAAGTGGCATCAACTCTTCCAGGACTACGCTAAGGAATTTGTAGACAAGTATTGTCTCCAATCACTGGAACACCAAGCAGAGCTGTATCGGCGCTCTGATGAGTGGTATGAGAAGTGTGTGAAGAAAAATGAAGAAATTCTGGAGCAATCAGTTGAAATTGAACACCTTACTGTTGAGTCCTCACCCCCGATTTTCCTAATATTTCTAACCGATATATAGTTCTCGGTTCTATATGCAAAAACCGAAATCATGAAATTGAAGGAAAATTTCAATGTTAGAGGCGCCTTGGGTAAACAATCAGAATCCCCTTCGTTTTTTAGTTGTTACTAATAGAAAGTGGCAGAACGCATGGTGTATTACGCAAAACTCATCAAGAAGATTGGAACCGCTTGCCCCCCTGGGATTCAGGCAGGGCTTAATGAACTCGCCAAAGCACCTAAATTCACAAAGGTTCTCCGCGACGAAGTAGCCTCCCGTGGCCTTAGACTGAAAGCTGTTACCCCGTGTATCGCTTTGGTCTATGAGAAAGTCTTCCAACGTGCCCGTGGTAACGATTTTATCATTACTCTTTACAAGGGGGATTATACTGCCAATGAGGGTGCTGTGCTTGCAGCTTTCCTGAGGATGCAGAGTGAGTGGCCGTATGGGCTAAAGTGGAGGGAAGAGGTAGGGAAGAGGCAAATTGAGCGCTGAGCTAGGTGCTTTGTTTTATCTTGGCTACTAAGGTATTTGTTAGTCTTAATGTGTGGCATGCGGTTGGATAATCAAACAGTATTGTGCTGGGAAGGGCCTTGTTCATGGCAATTGAAAAATAGAAGTTTAAATACACAATAAAAGGTTCCACTGCACAAAATGTGGCATGGTAGGGAGTTGCAAGAGATACGGGGCGATAACTGCCTGGGTTTTACCGAGCTATGCAGAGATATTGCGAGTGAGATTTCATGGTACTGTACAATCCTGCGAATGTGGGACACTTAGAGAAACACAGCTGAATAAATGATAAATTCAGGCCAGCCTCTGGAGCAACTCTCCGAGTCACAGATTTACTCCCGCGGCCGAGTTGAAGTTGGACACTTTCTATGGGAATTGCCACCTTAGGTGTGCAACTTCAACTCGGCAGCGGGAGTAGGTCGATGGCTTTGTAGATCGGGAATTCTGTAACTCTAACTTTTGATTTATTCTTGTCCAACCCGTTATTTCAGAGTTTCAAGTCCCTCTCTCAAATCCTGAACCGTAAAGTTATCTTTCAGTATGGCACTAGGAAAGGGGTCTATTCCTGTGTAGGTTTTCATTTTTTATAATCTATTTCCCTTTAGCGGAAACCCTTTTTTGGGGGAAAAAAAAGCCTTACCTAATTCTCCTAGTGACTACCCATAGCTGTTAGATTTTTCTTTCTTTTTTTAAAATTGTTGCTGTTTACCGATAGGATACACGGTTTACTGGGTTTAGGACCACACTTCACGCCATTTGCGCTCCAGAGCGTCGCGGTCGGGGGAGGCCGCTGGGAAGCTACCCAATCGCCCGGATAAATATGGTCCAAAACCACATGGTTGGGCTGCTGTTAGGGGAAATGAAGGGATAGTGAAGCTATTGCTGGAGCGAGAGGCTGTAGGCTCCGACAGGCGAGATAGACACGGTGACACACCACTATCCTATGCCCCTAAGGAGGGACATGGAGGAATCGTGAAGCTGCTACAAGCCCGGAAGTCTGTTGAAAACGCAGATGCGCAGTGACCCCACCCACTGTGGGAGAATTAGCACGAAGTAGAAGTTCGGGCACCCAATTGATTGTGCGCAAATCGCATGGGATTCCTCACTCTCCAGCGCCATCCTCTCTCAACCTCTGGGAGCCTAGCTCAGCCCCGAAATATGATCTCGAAAGCCTCGCCGGCTATCATTAGTGTAAATCCCACTTGTATCATACGCATATACAGGGGTGAAGTGACGGGTAAGTTATGAAATATTTCACACCCCTGATTTTCTTTCCTTCTTCTCTTCTCTGGCTCCACTTCTTTCTTCCTGTACGGAATTTTCCTCAAGACCTTCCCCTATATTAAACTCATCACAATCAATCACGATCTTCTTCTCCGGTTAATACCAACCCGGTCTCTCCACTGAAGCTATTCTACTCTGCTGTATAAAACCCTCACCACTGATCATTACCATTTCTCATCGGGTGTTTTCAACAGCTTCTACTCTAGAAGATGAGTGTCATCCCGTGACTACACAATTTAATTGCTAAGGCAAAAGTGCACCGGTGACTTGTTGACTTTACCCATGCATCAATTCGAGTTATTCAACCTGCGACGCCTGCTTCGAAGGTGTGACACAAAACTCTGAACCGGGCCATGGGTTACAAATGTTAGCGGTCTAAATATTTTCCACCCGGGCACATAACTTATGCATTTTTAATCATGCTCAAACTAGGAGATTTAGCAAATAGCATCTTGGTTAACGGCTTGTTTGGCGAGCCTCGGCATACCGGTAGAAGAAAGGTAGGATCCAATTTCCTTGACATAAACTCGAATGAGGAAAACAGTGTTTTCTGAAATTTCGTTGTCCGGAACATCCGCAATATCCTCCTCACGAGTTACAAAAAAGAGCAAAAAAGACAAGTTTTTTTTGGTATTGAGTGCAGTAAACCTAATGGCCCGTTTACCTAACTGGTGAACAGATATTTTGTGGGCTTTACTCCCATCAGCTGGCAGTGGGGGGCTAAATGACATGAGAAGACTTTTGTTAGATGTGGATCCTGTCTAATGAAAACTGCTCCGACGGGGCCCAATTTGTCGCATTTTCCCGGCATCCTCTATTTCTGCGAGTCTTTTTCCTAATGTTTCTAATTTGAGGCAGCATGTGAAAATTGTACATTCAAGAATTAGGAGGCATATCATAACATAATTCAAAAAGTAGAAGATGCGAGGTCTCTCCAGAAAGAAATCAATCCTTCTCTGCAATCGTATTATACTGTCTATTACAAACCACCTTCCCTAGCCTCGAGCCACGACAACCACCACCACCTGTGAATCCGCGCCACGAAACAGCAATCTCTCCCATATACTAGTACTCTGGGTGTATTAACAATTGGTATTTCTGAAAAAAAAAAAAAATTAAAAAAAAAAACTCCAATAAAAGATTACATTCCACTGCATTCAAATGAGGGGGGGAAGAAAAGAAGAGTCGTCGTACTGTACAAGACCGCGATACCCGCTACCCAAAAAATAAATCTCGAATAATATACAGTACCTAAATCTAAATCGAAACTAGCAAAAACAAACAAGAGTGGAATTGCCCATAAGTGGAAGAAAGGTCAACTTATCCAAGAAACTTCTTAACTCAACCCGAAAACACCAGAAGAAAAACTGAAACTAAGAAATAAATAAGCATCTCCGACAGCTCTGCTTAAAACACTATTCATTTAACACTGCCGATACCAAGATATGACGATTCCCATGAGACAAGATGATAAGCTCCAGGGGACCAATCGAGAACCCAATTACCGGATACGTCGGGAATGTCGGGCCCGTAGCGGCTCCGCAACCCTATAGTGACCCCTGGATTCTGCCAACATAAGAGGTGTTTGGCTGAATTTACTTGAATTATCGGGGTTGACATCGTCCCGATCTAACAGTAGCTTCAGTATTCCCTCATGGCCCTTCTCGGCAACCCGTGAGAGCGCTGTTCGGCGGTGTTTGCTCAAATTCAGCTAGAAGCTAAGATGGGGTTTTCTGCTGGATTTACTTAAACTATTGGGGTTGACCTCTTTCCGCTCCAATAGTAGCTTCACTATTCCCTCATGGCCATTCCCGGCAGCAAACGAGAGCGGTGTTCGACCGGATTTACTTGGACTATCGAGGTTGACCGCTTTTCGCCCTAATAGTAGCTTCACTATTCCTTCAGGGCCGTTCTCGGCAGCTAACGAGAGTGGTGTTTGACCTTCCTCGGCACCCCGCTGGGCCATTATTTGGCTAGGACCACATAAACTATCGGGGTTGACATTATTCCGCTCTAACAGTAGCTTCACTACTCTCTCACGGCCATTCTCGGCAGCCCCACGAGAGCGGTGTCCGGCTATAATATGCGTCTCGGGTATCGGGGTGGACATCTCGCTCTACCAGCAATTTCACCATTCCCTCATGTCCATTTCCAGCAGCCCAGGAGAGCGCTGTTCGGCCAGAATTCGTGTCCCGCCGGCCAGGTTGGATCTTTTTAATTCGCAAGAGCAACTTCATCATCTCTTTATGCCCATATATCGCAGCCCATATGAGTGGCGTCACACCCGCACTATCTGTTTCGTTCACATCCCATCGGCTCATCTTTATCAAACTATCGGCAACTTCAGCGATGCCAAAGTACGAGATACAGTGCAGTGAGGAAAACGGCTTATCGCCAGGATGATAGTACTGGGGCAACCCCTTACTGATTGATTTCCAAGGATTTTGGCAGATATGTGACCATCGAACTGATCAAGAAGCTGGAGCGCAAATGTGGTAGCGCGATCCGAGACCTCCATTCGCATGTGGGTTCCCCAATATGAAGACGAATATTCAAGGGAAGGTCTGCCTCGGGGGTCAGGGGGCGAGTCGGCAGAAAGGTCCTTACTGTACTGGAAGTTGAGATACGTTAGGCAAGTTTCGGCTATTGTCGAGTGAGCTCTATCAAAGAGGCCAGGATGTGTGCAAAGATACTCTTGGAGTGTAAAATGAATCAACCTAATACTCGAGGCACCCTTTTCCATGGTGACAAGCCCGTGGCAACAGGCCAGCAAGGCCGATATCGCAGGGATACCATCGTTACTGAGACCATTTGACCCTATCCGGATTGCCATGGTGCGACACATTTCATCCGCTTGCAAAGGTCGCCTCGAACGGGAGATCCGCATCAGAACGGCGATCCCAAGCCTTGCTTTCTCCCCACCCTGAGCTTTTATCCTTCCCAGTGTTGCCCCGTACGCGCGTCCCAAATCTAAGCCATTCTCCATTGCTCTAAGCTTTTCTCTCCTTCGATATATAGTCGTTTCTTGTAGAATCGCCCCGATGGTTAAGAAGACAAGTAGGGATCTAGATACAAGATCGTTAAGCACATAACTCTGGGTATTTTTAGAAATTTCCCCTTCCTACTTACATTTCCGAAATAGTTTTTGAATCCTCTGTATAATCGTCCATCGCACCCGGCATCGTATCCTCCCTCAGCTTCGCTCGGAGGAATATAGTGATATCATTCTTGGTTGGTGTTGTGGATCTAGTCGCTGCCCTCTGGCCAAGATGCTTCTCAGCCTCATCCGGGATATGCGGCCTCCCGGTGGGAAATATCCGAGCCCCTGGTGACTTCTGGAGAATTTGGTTGAGTAAATCGAGAAGGTTTACCCGATGTCCTGCCGATTACTCGTCAGGGCATCAATACATGTAAATGTATACTGTCTTTGCAAAAAAAAATCTTTCATGACCCTCAGGCGGCCATCGGGTCTAGCAAGGCAATTTCGGTCCAGCTAATCGGGTCGGCCTACTTTGCTTGCATCCTCAGTAAAACTACTAAGGCAGCGATTTGGTTTGCGCTGTGGTCTCCGTGTTTGAGCAGTAGGTGCCGGTTGTTTCCGTGTGCGGCTTCAGACTATGTGTGGTATGCGGGGTTTAGACGATGCGGAACATCGGTCTCTCCAAATGAGCGACTCGCCAGTAGAGCGTAGTTGAAATGGACGTTTTGAAGACGCTTAGGGCAGTTCTCGAAGCGAGTGATGAAACATCTAATATTGGGTGACTGCAATTGGATGTTAGCTCCGCCTTTAACGCAGGAATTAGAAATTATAACTCACACATTCTTATCCTCAGATAAGCCGTGATTCCTCTCATCGCAGTCGTCCTCCTCAACAACACAGCTCTCCTCAGTCTCCTCACCCAATGCACCAGCCAATGGAGATGCCTCGTCCGGCTGCCTGGTCGCTGGGTGGCTTGCTTTAGGGCTTGCTAACTCTCCAAGGCTTTCTGCTCGCCATATTGGGGGAATATTCCTTTCGTAAATGGTGATTTGCTGGGGTTGGCTAGGAAAAAAAAGTCGGAGGAGGGAAGGAGGGAAGTGGTGATCAGGCCTAGGGAGAGAGTGAAAAATGGGGACAGAAGGAGGGAAACTTGGTCAATGGGGTACGACCTAATGCAAGTAGTACAACTAGGGTGAGGAAGACTACACCCGAGGAGAGCTGGTGGGACTCAGTGGGAGATGGGAAATTGGTATGATACTATACATGGGAGAGAGGGAATGAAAAATTGATTGGGTTTTGAGTTGAGAGATTGGATTGGTAGTTTAGAAGATGGGTAGATGAGGCATAGGTCTCACAGAAACCACGAATAGAAAAACTATCGGTAAATTTTTAAAAAAAAGGTCGGGCAAACTCTTGGAACGATGGTCTTCGATATTCGGCTCCTTGATTGGCCGATTAGTTTATGAGCCAATCGGAACAGATTCGCCTCACTTACCCGCAACCCTCTGTACTCATTCCTTTGGATAAGTATTATATCGTAAGTACTGGAAGCACTTATCTTCCTGCTGGTGCAACAGTTCCGTGGGGTGATATGTGATCTTGGATGGGACTTGGATTTAATTGGCCCGAGACTGTACTACGGTACTCGAGTAGTTTGATGGGTCTGGATTATAGGCATTGGTCCCGGAAAATCATCAAAGACTGGACCTTGCGCATATGAGAAGCCACTTAGTCCTTCTGGTGCGGTTCACAACTGAGTGGGTACGAATAGATGAGCCCGGCCTTGCTTATAGATAACGGACAAACTGCGATCAGGCGGAATTATCCGTCACATGTGGCAGAGCCGCACTAGTGCTGAGGCTCTTACAACCTTATTTCATGTTTAGCCGACGCCATCGCTCCCATCTTCCAGTATATTGATGCTCTCCCAAAACCATACCCTCATGAAGGCATAGAAGTGTGGCCAATGCGAAGATTCAGAGTCCCCAATTTCAGGTCGGTATTTCTGCCTAAACTTTCTATTGTTACATTGCGTACCCGTAGCCTCTGAGAGGATGTAGGCTGGGCGTGTGACAGCGTTTTCTCCCGAACTCCCACCAAACTGGTACAGTACTGCACTTCTAGTTTGCAAAATCACAGATCATATCGACACTGGCTCTACCAAACATCCCATCGCCACCTTTGTTAAATAATCACTCTTCCTCCATGGCCCCGACTCCCTCATCCATGAGCGACTCAAACACGTCATCCGGGCATTCAAGTAGCCCACCGTACTCCGTGACTCCGGCATCCCGCCGCCATTCAGAGGGGATGCTGGAATTTTTCCAACGGCTCCTGCGATGGGCTACCTTAGTACGAAATACAAGCATCTGCAGAGCCCATACGATGTCCAGACTTCGGCCCCTCAACCAGCCCCCGCATGAGAAGAATGCCATCCCTAACCTTACGGCCAGAGGCGCTTCAAGTCTACCCTACCCCATCCAAGATCTTCCATCACCACAGCAGCTCTTAGAGCAACAGCAAGCAAAGTGGCATCAACTCTTCCAGGAATACGCTAAGGAATTTGTAGACAAGTATTGTCTCCAATCACTGGAACACCAAGCAGAGCTGTATCGGCGCTCTGATGAGTGGTATGAGAAGTGTGAGAAGAAAGATGAAGAAATTCTGGAGCTATCAGTTGAAATTGGACACCTTATTGTTGAGTCCTCACCTCCGATTTTCCTAGTATTTCTAACCGATATATAGGCCACGGTTCTATATGGAAAAACCGAAATCATGAAATTGAAGGAAAATTTCAATGTTAGAGGCGCCTTGGGTAAACAATCAGAATCCCCTTCGTTTTTTTAGTTGTTACTAATAGAAAGTGGCAGAACGCATGGTGTATTACGCAAAACTCATCAAGAAGATTGGAACTGATTGCCCTCTTGGGATTTAGGCAGGGCTTAATGAACTCGCCAAAGCACCTGAATTTACAAAGGTTCTCTACGACGAAGTAGCCTCCCGTGGCCTTAGACTGAAAGCTGTTACCCCGTGTATCGCTTTGGTCTATGAGAAAGTCTTCCAACGTACCCGTGGTAACGATTGCATCATTACTCTTTACAAGAGGGACTATACTGCCAATGAGGGTGCTGTGCTTGCCGCTTTCCTGAGGATGTAGAGTGAGTGGCCGTATGGGCTAGGGTGGGGGGAAGAGATAAGGAAGAGACAAACTAAGCGCTGAGCTAAGGGCTTTGTTTTATATTGGCCACCAAGGCATTTGTTAGTCTTAATGTGTGGGATGCGGTTGGATAATCAAACAGTATTTTGTTGGGAAGGGCCTTGTTCATGGCAATTGAAAAATAGGGGTTTAAATACACAATAAGTTAAAGGGTTCCACTGCACAAAATTTGGCACGGTAGGGAGTTGCAACTTGCAAGAGGTAGGGGCGATAGCAGAGTAGGTTTATGTGATAGAATATGGAGTGAAGTCAGTGTTTCCAACCGTTCAGTGTGTTTGTCTACGGGGTAGGACGCAAGGTAGTATAACCTGTGGTCTGTGTTTTCGGAGGGGCTAGGAGGGGCTAGGACGAACTATAACCGGGAAAGGTAGGACAGGGGGAACCATAGGGGACTACCGCCTATAGAATGAAGTTCTATGAACTAAAAGGGACTTGCGAGACTGACTTTAGGTGTTAACGACTGGTGGAGGGTTTTCGAGATTTGTTTGATGGTCGATACTCTCAGCAGTGTTTTTCTGCATTGTTTTTTTTGTAAACTGGAGGAATCATGAAGCTACTACAAGGCCGGAAGTTTGTTGAAAGCGCAGCCTGAGATGCGCAGGGACCCCACCCACTGTGGAAGAATTAGCACTAGGTAGAAGCTCATGCACCCAATTGATTGCGGGCAAATCGCATAGGATTCCTCACTCTCTAGCGACATCCTCTCTCAACCTCTAGGAGCCTGCTTCAGCCCCGAAGTATGATCACGAAAGCCTCGCCGGCTATCATTAGTGTAAATCCCACTCGCACGTAAACCTATACCCCGCCGCCACCCCCCCCCCCCCCCCGGCTACTTGCTAACACTCCTGAGCGAAGGCGCACAAGTTTCTACTCATTGTGTTTAGCGTGCAGAAATCGGAGGACTATTTCATTTTCTAACTTCGGTCACTTATCTTGATCATCATTCCCCAGTTGGACAAATCCCGCGCTATACAACCTCTGTTTTTTCTGTTCTTTGTGCAGCGAAATTTGCCCCCTCCTCGCTTCCCCCTTCTGGCTACACATGGAGAGATGGATAGATACAAAAACTGCAGGTAGAATTTCCTTTCTGATATCAGTAGTCCTTGCACAGGCGTTCCCACAACTCACATGAAAAAGAGGAACAACTCTAGACCTTGTGATTGAGGGACGATATTTTCCCCGCATCTACAATACTCATCTGGGTTCAAAAAGTACCCTGTATTTTATTGAATTCCTTCCAAATTCCTGGTTCCTACACTTCACCTTTCAGAAAATATACCTTTTGTCTAACTTTGCGGCACTCAAGCGAATTCACTAAACTAGCTCGAGGGCAGCAACCTAAAGCATTCTAATCACACGCCAGCCTCGTAAACCCACCACCGGAGATGCGCCGCAATATTTTCGGTGGCAATAAAACCAGTCGCTACCCGTATAGAGGTGTATGATACGCTTGGTGTGGGGGTAGTTCCGGGGGAAGATCGGGAAACACAAATCTATGAGCAATCCACATGTTTTGAATATAGATCTTGATAGTTGGCAAGGGTAGGGAAAGTGGCTTATATAAAAATTTAATGGTTGGCGAGTGCATGGAAGATATAGTGCAAATTGACTCAAACCGGGTCCTCTGAACAAGCCAAACGCGATTCTGAACTAGGCAACCACAACACAAAATTTTGATGAAAGAAAAGCGCTGAGATGAAGCTATTGGAAAGGAGAAGAGGCTAGCGCTTGTTTTTTTTGATTAAAGGCTGTAGAAAGATGTAGTTCAAGATTAAAAAGTGAAAATTTTGGTGAGAGCGTGTTAGGGGTAGCCGGTGTGGTAACCTATGATACCGGACTAGGCATTATAATCGAGTGATTTTATAGATGGAGAATCTTGTCTAGGAAGGCTCGTCGTGAGGTGTAACCAAGTTACTTGTATCGTGTAAAGATAATGGGGGAATAATAGTTTTTAAACTTGTAAACTTATTATATTGATAAGATCTCTTCTCCGGTGCTTGATGATTCTTTTTAAGCGAGGGAGGCACTTCAATATTTATATTCCGCGTCTGAGTGTTCGCGGGCTACATGTTCTAACCATACTATCTAAGTATCGACCGAACTAAGTTCTCTGAACTCCTAAGTGCGAACATCTCTTGACCCTGACAACTGTTCAAATCCATGCTCACATTATAAAAATGTAGACTGCCATATTATCGTGAGGGTGTGTCAGTCCTGCAGATAATAGGTCAGTCTAGAGTACAGGTAGCCGACTAATGCCAGCGTAATAATATCTCTTCACCGAACCGTATATGAAGCGGCCAATTTCTAAGGCGTCAGACCATTCAATGCGCGAGAGTCTGTCACTGTTCGGCGCATCAGGTTTTTGAACTGACTTGTGGCAGTAATCGCTCAAATAGCCATTTTCGCCCATGATGTTATGTTCGTACTGACTGGTTCTGATCGGGCCTGGAGGTCTCCGCTATATGTCTTCTGGTATCGTCATACAATATTTTACTTAAGTGTTTATTCTGATTCAGTCCGTCATCTTAGGGAGCTCTTGTTCCTACCCTATGGGAATCCTAAAACAGGAACACACACTTAAATCTCTCAGACGTCTTTGCGCTATTATCGCCGTCATTATATGAGTTGTCGCATAATTATATTTTAACTAATAATAACTATGACGCGGCTGTGAATCGAACACGTGACCTTATAGTCGGAGGCACGTGACTATCATCTTAAGCTAGACCGAGATGTATCTTTTCTGGTTGTACTTGACTGATTGGTACGCAGGGGCCTGTGCGTCAGCTTTGATAGGTCGGCTTTCTTGGTATGCGTAACACGAGCTCCCTCCTCCTAGGTTTTGTCCCTGAACCGCCAATTCTATCCATTTTCAAACTCGAAGTAGTACGATGAAAAACCTCATGCGTTTGCTTAGCCAAATGAGGAAAACCTTTCCTGTCCATTCGACCGCCGCTAGTCCGGGCATTTCCGGGTTTTGTCTGTGGAACTCCTTTACCAGCTATTGAGCATTCTCAAGCCCTTCCGGTGGTTCCCACGTGTTCTGGTCCTCTGCGCATCCTTTCCATTTAATGAAGTAACTGGATTCCTAGAACTTTTTGTTACGTCTTCCAATCTTCCTCGTGTAAGTGATGATTTCGCTTTTTACGATTCTTTCTGCTTCCCATTCAAGGTCTCCCTCGATATCTTCTGGCACTCGTGAAGGTTGTTCTCTTTCTTCCCGTGCTGATGCTCGATAAGGTTCCAGTAGCGAAACAACAAATCTTGGGTCGATTCTCCACCGCGGTGATATTTCTAGTTTGAACCCCAGGGCTGCTTTCTTGACTTCTAATACCTTGAACGGCCCGTACATCTTGGGACTTAATTTTTCGTTGGTCATTTGGTCCGGATCTTTTTGGCATTCAACATTACCAAATCCCCGACCTTGATGTCCGGTTGTTGCCGAGTTTTCCGATCATAGTAGTTACTCATTTCTTCTCGAGTTTGTTCTAGCGCTTTTCTGGCATGGTGATGAGTTCCCTGCATCCATTGCGCGTATAGTCCTGCTCCAAGGTTTTCAGCTTCCTGTTCCTTCATCCACTCTGTTTCTGGGTGAAACCCGTACTTGGCGTAGAACGGTGACATTCCATGTGCGTTGGTGGTGGAGTTATTGTAAGCCTGTTCGGCCATTGGTAGTAGTTGATACCAATCGTCCTGGTCGTAATTGACAAAGCTGCGTAGATATCCTTCCAGCGTCTGGTTGGTTCTTTGCGTTTGTCCATCTGTTTGGGGGTGGTATGCAGTGGACATCTTTCGTTTTATGCCCAGCGACTTGCATAACCACTCCCAGAATTTCCCCTAAAACTTGGCGTCCATATCTGGAATAACTTCGGTAGGTAGACCGTGAAGTTCCCAGACCTCTCTTAGGCATGTATCGGCCACATCGTTTGCGGTCCCGTTTTCATTTAAACCGATAAAGTGCGCCATTTTCGTGAACCGATCTACAACCACCATGATCTGTGTATGACCTTGTGATTCTGCTAGATGGGTTATGAAGTCTGTTGAGATGGAAGTCCATGCCGCCAACGGGATTTGTAGTGGTTGTAGTAATCCATATCGCGCATGCCTTGGTGATTTATTGTGTTGACATTCGTTGCAGGATTGTACGTAATGGTTTATCCATGCGGTGAGTCCTTTCCAATAAAAATCCCTGGTGACGATTTCAACTGTTTTTTCCTGGCCGAAATGTCCTGCTACTTGCGAATCGTGACAGCCTTTTGTGATGGTTGTTTGTAACTCTTCCTTGTTGGTGATGTATAGTCGATTCTTATAATAGAGGAGTCCGTCTTTGTTCGTCCAGTTTTTTGGGAACTCCTTTCCTTCGTTTTCTAGTTTTTCAAGTTCTCTGTTTCATTTGGTCCATTCCTGGTCCCATTAGCTTGCCGCTACTACCGTTGCTATGAAGTCGGCCTCGAATACTTTCATTTTAACTTGTGAAATGATAGCGCTTGACATCAAGACATGCTCCTGTCTTAGTCTGGGATGACTGTCGATATCTTCCACGTCGAAGTATTCGTTGTTATTGGAGTTTGCTTGCAGAAAGCATATGACAGGCCGGGCATCTGTAACTGATATTCTGCGTTTTGGAGACATCTCAGTACTCCCAAAACCACTGTCTGCTCGTTCCGTTAACTCCAACTCGTTCACTTCCATTATGTCGGACGTGTTGATTTTTTCAATGATGAGTTGGGCGATTCGGTCTTCTTCCTGGATCCTGCAATCTGTTTTGCTGTGGTTAATCATAATAACCCTTATTTCGCTGGTGTAGACCGCGTCGATGACGCCTCCGTTAATTGCTATGTCTTTTTTGTTTGCTAGGCCACTTCGTGGGGCAATCCGGGCATACATTCCTCTTGGTAGTCCAATGCCTATTCCTGTTTCGACTAGGACTTGCCCTTGTGCTGGAATAGTGAACTCGCTTATTGCGTAGATGTCGTGTCCTGCCGCTAGCCTTGATCCCTTGGTTGGTAGTATAGCTTTGCTTGACAGTCGCTTAACTCTGATTTCTTTTTTTATCGTGGGTTCAGGTTCTGAGATGTATCCTTCGTCCTCGTCATCTTCGTGGATGAGTGATATTTTGAAGTGTTCAGGTTTCAATATTGACTGTTCGCTATACTTAGCTCCCTCCTCAGGACAGTACTCCGGCCGTGGGCTCAGTGCATCCAGTTTCCCTCCTCTTTTCCCCGGGCGGTATACGATTTTGAAGTTGTAATCTCCCAATCTCTGTGCCCACCTGATTTGCCTCTGATTCCAAACTTTCGTTGTGAGGAAATTTTGCAGATTTTGGTGGTCAGTGTATACCGTCATGGGTTTATCTGCTCCTACCAGATAGTGGTTTCATTCCTTCAAAGCTTCTAGGATTGCAAGTAGTTCCTTGTTGTGAATCTCGTAGTTTCTTTCCGCGGGATTCAGCTTTCTGGAGTGGAAGGCGACAGGGTGCAGCCTTTATCCTTAAACTGGGATAGCACGCACCCGAGTGCGAAGTCGCTTGCGTCCGCCTAGACCACCGTTTCTCAATCGGGGTAGAAGTCTTCTAATATAGGGGCCGTGACCAATGGTCTCTTCACTTCCGTAAACGCTTCGTCTTGCTTAGGTCCGCAGTAGAATTTGGTCTTGTCACCTTTCAATATTTCCGTTATAGGTGTGCATATTTTTGAAAAATCTTTGATAAACCATCGGTACAAATTTGCCAAGCCGATGAGAATTTGTACTTCTTTTACCGACCGCGTGGCTCTCCAGTTCATTACTGACTAGACTTTTCTTTTGCTCATTGTGACTCTGTCGATTCCTTCTATGTATCCTAGGAACTCGACCGATTCAACTTGGAAAACAGATTTCGTTACCGATACTGCCAGTTGGTGTTCTTCAAGCTTTGCCAGGACTTTTTTAACCAATTTGATGTGTTCTTCCTCACTTTCCGAGTATATCAGGATATCATCCCGGTAGACAACTACTCCGTCATCGAGCAATTCCTGTAGGATCTTGTTCATCATTGCTTGCAATGTTGCGGGAGCGTTGACGAGTCCAAAAGGCATGACTTTGTATTTGAAGTGACTGTATTGGGTTCTGAAGGCAGTCTTCCATTCGTCTCCTTCCCGTATTCTTAACCGCTGGTACACGTCTTTTAAGTCTAGCTTGGTGAATATCTTAGCTGCTGCTACTCGATCTTTCAATTCTCCCATTAATGGTAGGGGGTACTTGTTTAGAATCGTGAGTTTATTTGGGTTGCGGTAGTCGACGCATAGCCGTAACTTTCCATCTGGTTTTGGGACGAATAGGATTGGTGCTCCTGCGGGTGATTGACTGTGGACAATCTTTGCTTGTTTTAGCATTTCTTTTAAATATTGGTCTAGTGTATCCAGTTGATATGCCGACATCGGGTAGATTGGTCCCCAGGGGGGTTCAGCCTCTGGCTCAAAGTCTATCGCGTGATTGAATGTCCTTCACTCTGCTAATTTCTCTGCCGTTGCCGTAAGAAATTGTTTGTGATAGTCTTCGTAGTATTGTGGTATTTTGTCCAGCAGTACTTGATTTGGGTCTTCTTGTCGGCATATTCTGCCCACATACTGAGCTTCCTCGTCAAAAGCTACCGTGGCGTCCCATTGAAACATTCCGCCTACGCCTTCAGCTTCGACATCTCCCAGACAGCACTGCTCGGTAAATGTCCAATTTTGGGGTTCGTCGATATTAGCTATGGGGTGTTCCCTGTGCCACCATCCAAACGGGATGATAAGGTCGTACTTTCCTGCCATCGCTACCTCACAAGATATGTGCGTACGGCGGCCATTTTTTCCGATTTTGAGGAGGATAGGATGTGTGACGTGTTTTCCTCCTGATTAGTTGACCTCGCCATCGAAGGCTAGGATGTTTAGCGCCTTCTGGCGAGTCTCGTAAGGTATGTCGAAGTGTTTGACTAGGTCTTTATTGATCAAAAGGATATTTGATTCTGAGTCAAGCAGGACGCGGATGCGTATTCGCCTTCCGGCTGCTTCGATAAATGCTGGCCCTTCAGGGCATTTGTAGTGATCAAGTTTTGGGACCTGAGTCCTGAGTCGTTGGCCAATTGGCAGTGTGCTATTTCGTTTTCTTTTATTATTCATCGTGTTGTAGGTGTAGTTTTAACAGGGGTTTGTTACTACGCCCGCAGAGTTTCGACCTTTGAGGACTCTTCAGACAAACTGAAAACCTCTCTTCTTTTTGGTTATCGGGCAGCCCACTACTAGCAGTCTTTACTTCCTGCCGAGGAATTCCCATAACCTCTGGTGTGCCAGTTCTCTGACTAGCGGCTAGTAAAGTTACTAGCGGTATAGTTCAGGTATAAAGGAATTCTAAGCCAGATCCGTGAACTTCAAACATATCTTTCAGCCGGACCTTGTATTCGTTGGATAGCATAGAGGTACTTTGACGCACGTGTCCTATCACTCACGTCATTGGTCCGGGTGTAAGATTCTCGGGGCCTGCTCCTGAGAAGCGATTCCTTGTACTCCTAGTTGCCACTAGTATGAACCTTTCCTTGGGGTCCTCGTCGCACTACTCATACTAAGTTTCTTTTACTTATTGCCATCCTAACTCTTGTTCTTCATCTAGGTACTGGTTAATGCTTTCCCCAGTTCGCTCCGCTTTGTTCTCTTTTGCTTTCAGTGTGACGTCCGATCTACTTGTTGTAGTTTCTCATGTTTGATTTTGATTTCGGAGGGAGGGCGTCCTCCGACTAGCCGAGTGCCGTCGCCATTGGTGCCTTCAGTAACTCATGTTAACTCCATGTCACTAAAATCCCATTCTAAGGGTCTCTCAATGTCATTGACACGGGGTGTCCCTTCGGGGAATTTTTGTCTGGTCACTGTCGAGGTTCGGGGTCCTTGAAAGGGGGTTATAGGGCCGGCTTTCCATTGCCTGGAAGTAGGGTGTCCTGGTCTTTGACCAAATTGTTTCGTCGATTGCGTACCGATCGTAGATACTTGGATCGTCTTTCTACAATTTGCCCATTTGTGGTTATTCATTCCACAACGGGTACACTGTTGTGCCCTTTTCCTATCTTGGACTACTTGGTTGTTGATTCCTTCGTGGGCTTTATTCCAATCCGTGTGTTCTACTTTTCCCTGCGCTGGTGCTGGGCCCTCTCCTTTCCTTTCGGCTTCCATTTTTATCTTGTAGGCCGCCTTTTCTTTGGCAGAGTATTGCTTTCTTTTTTTTCTAGGCTTTGTGACAGCCTTCTCTTCTCTCTTCCTTTTTCCTCCTGAGTTGTTTCGGGAACCACTTGGCCCATTGTGCTGTAAGGTCAGTTGTTCCACGAATATTTCTTCTTGTCTGCAGACGGTTCTTAGTGCAGTGATCCAGGCGCTATCCGGAGCGTATTCCGGAGTTGATAGTCGCCGTAGTGCGTCCTTCGGGATATGTCATTCTACCCTTTGTCGCCATGCGACTCCACTCATTCCCACGTGGGTATTGTGGTTTTCCATTTCGACGAGGTATCGGTCAATGTTACCTTTGTAGGTAACTTTTGTCATTAGTGCTAGGGATCGTTCCCCCTCGTGCGTTAGGGCAAATCTCAGGATGCACTGTCCTCTGAATGCCTCCCGGAACTTGTAACCTTCGATCCTTAGATGGCCTAATTCTCCAGTTATCTTGTTTTGATAGGTAATGCGAATGCCGAGACATCTTCTCCTCCCATTCTCCCCAGTGCGTATTTGATTTGGTCCTGATCCGATCTCCACTGGTTAGGGTTTCTTCTGAACCAATCCTCGCATTGAAGTAGCCAGAGCTACATGTTTTGGTCTTTTTGTTTTTTGAACGGGAGTTGGGCGTCAGCCTGTCGTTTGCCACTCCTTGCGATGGCTATTCCTATCGCTTGAGCCATCATTGCAACTTGTGGGTCGATAGGGTCTCCTCTGCCTGGCCGCCAGCCTGGGTTATCTCCGCCACCTCCTCTACCGCCTTGATCTAATCCCTCATCGCTGGGATCAGGGTTATTGCCTTGTGGAGGTGGAGGGGGGCCTTGGTTTCCTCCCACTTGGTTTCCCGACCTTGGTGGTTCTCCTTCCGGCTGTTTCCCTTTGTCTTGCCTGCCTTGTTCCCTTGCCTTTTGTTCTCGTCTCTCTTGTGCCCATCGTTGTACTCGATCAGGGTTGGTAGCGACTTGTGGAACTACAGGAACTTGCGTTGGCAGTGGAGCTGGGGTACTAGTGGTAGGGGTTGCTTGGAAGCTGGCCAATTTTTGCATTATAATGGTCATCTGGGCTGATAACTCTTCGGTTACTCGTTCTGGGGATTCAGCATGACCGTTAACCACTCGCTGAAGGGTGGCGACGTCTGTCGCATATTGGGCCCTAAAGTTGATTACTTCTTGTTCTAGGGCATATGCCCTGTTTGCTGAAGTCTCGCCCTGTCCCATTATGTTCGCGTGTAATTGGGAACTGACTACTTCATGACGACTCTGTCGTTCATTTGCCTCTTGCTGCTGTTTTCTCGGAAGATCTAGCTCAAGGGCTTGTCTTGTTATTTCCCCCTGTCGGGCTTGCGTGGGATTCTCGACCGCAACGATTATTGCCTCGAAGGCTATACGCTTTTCCGCATCAAGTTGTTTTCCGTCCTCGACCTCTTGTCGGGTGTCGTGGATTTCCTGTACAAGTCCTTGTACTCGTTCCTCCAAATCTCCAAGTTGTACTTGGTTTGTCGCTATTTTCCCCTTGAGGTGTCTCATTGCCAGTCCTGCTCTTGCCGCTAGGGCTTTAGGAAGGCCTTATCGTCTCTCGGCTTTGGTGATCCTTTTCGTCTGCCGGAGCCCGAGTCTTTTATTCTTGCACGGATCCCTCGTAGATGTCCCGGGGGTATGGGGAGCCCGTCCTTCTTGGTACTTTATCCGAGTGGATTGGTCCCTTATTGCTAGAGATTGGTGAGCCTTCGGTCATGCATTCCAACGGGTCTGCCAGTTCGCCGCCGGATATGTCCATTGGATCTCCACTGGTAATTCGGGGAAAGAGAGACATTGGGTATGTTTTTTGAGTTGATGGTTCTGGGATATCGAACTGGAGGATGTCTTGGTCGTAGATTTCGTAGGTCCACTGATCGTCTTCAAAGGTGTGACAGATTTCTTTCACGAAGGAAATTGTTTCCAGCTTGTGCACGTTCGTCTGCCTATTTTACCGGTAGCGGTAGAGATCAAGTCTCTTAGTTTAGACACTTCGTCCGACTATATGTCCCAATAACTGGTATCTCGTAGTGATATTTGGATTTTGAGGGTGGATAGGGGGTGTTCCACTCTTCGTCTTGGTCTTCCTCGGTTTCTTGGTATGCTTCAAGAAATGCGCAAATGAATTGCGTGGATGTTGGTCCTATAAGACCGTCGTCTATATAGTAGGGGAGATATTGTGAAGTCCAGTGAATCTGGATCTGGCCTAGTTCTTGATCGATAGTGTAACAGGTTTAATCCTGTTCGAGGTATTCAATAGGACTAACGATAGACCAGCTAGCGCTAGCTCTAAGGGAGGCTTCAGGAGACGGGAGTATAGAGAGATAGAAAGGCTAACAAGCGGGAGGGAACTAAAGGATCGCCG
>Ga0307507_10005893_pt1 | contig 19505 bp, 25 predicted proteins | sample 7_EM_MG_FD_207223 | JGI IMG/M metagenome (GOLD analysis project Ga0307507, IMG submission 207223) | Populus trichocarpa ectomycorrhiza microbial communities from riparian zone in the Pacific Northwest, United States - 7_EM | ecosystem: Host-associated > Plants > Roots > Unclassified | place...
CGCAGGCCGACGTTAGAGATAGCAGGAGAAATACGTCAGGGCGCGCGGAAGAGGCAATGTGAAGCTGGCGCCATCATGAGAAGGAAGTGAAGAGAACCGGAGCTAAGGTGTAGCCAGGGCGTCAGTCCGACGCGACGTCGCGTCAGGAGATAGAGGGCGTTGCCAGGCAACACAGGAAGCACAGGGTGTTTGCGTGCGTTGCAACGAAATTCAGGGCGCACAGGGCGTAGAGAACGCAGAAGCGACATCGCTTGCGTCAGGGCGCACCGCCGACGGATCTGACGCAAGGTATTTTTTTGCTGATGTTCCTCACTGTCGGAGGAGGCATCAGATAGTTCCTCATCTGAAGGTAGGGAGGCCTCGGGCTGAGGAGGGGGGATTGGTCTAGCTCTGCACTCCTTGGGGAAGGCATCAGCGTAGTCACCACAATTCGGGCAGTGGAGGGGGAAGGTGGGGCAGCCGCTGGAGACAGCTCTGCTGTTGCCTCCCTTGGGGCAAGTGGGGTTCTGGTATCAGTGGGCTTAGCGAGTATGATGAAGCGCACAATACGGGCAAGTGGGGTGCTTCTGGGTGCATCGGGCATGGGCGTATCTGAATCGGTAGCAGTTGAGGCATTGGGTGTAGTGGTTAGCTTGCGTGGTTTTGTCGACCTTGAGCCGCTTTGAGAAGAGGCAGAGGCCTGAGAGGAGGATGGGAAGGTCGTCGTGGTTAACGGAGACAACCACCGAAGTGGCCTGCTTGCTCCCCCTAGCAGCTCGGTCCTTGTTAAGATAGCTGGCCCTGCCAATCGTCACCGCTTTCGCGTTGTGGATGGAGTTCTTGATGAAGGTGAAGAGCTGGTAGTCTTCATCTGGGCCGAGATGGGTCGGGATTGAGTGAATTGCCAACTGTATAGCGGTTGGCGCCTGGGTAAACATAAGCCAGGGGTTATGACAGACGGGGAAGGCCTAGTTGTGGCGGCGAGTTCGAGCACCGAAATACGGGGCGTAGGATTCTGCTGGGGTGTTGGGGGTAGTGCCTGTGAGGAAGACAGTGCCTCGGTTGTTGACCTTTGCCATGAAGTCTTTTGGGAGGAGGCAGTTGGACTCAGTGAGGGTGGCAGCAGCTATGTCTGGGAAGGAGGCGGGTATGCGTTGGGCAAGGGCGTGGGGAGCGGGGTTGGATCTGGGAGCGAAGAAACGTCTTGAGGTCAGGGGGAGGGACGACGGGGCTTTTATCGCCTTGTTCCCATCTCTCGCAACCTCTGTAGCCGAGGCTTCTTTTGTTTTCTTTTTCCTATTTCCTGGGCCGGAGCCGGCCGCTTGCGCATAGGTGGGGGTTGTTGTGGTTCTCGGGGCATTGTCCGGGTGGAGGGTGGCAGGGGTAAAAATCGACAGGTCATATTGGTTGACACGAAACTGTTCCGCCTCTGAAGTGAGTGGGAAGGCCTTGGCGTACAGGTCGTGGTTGCCGAACATCTTCTTGACCTTGGTGTCATAGAAGAGGCAGTGGATGAAGGGGTCGACGTTTTCCTGAGATGGGGGGGGGGCCAGTCGGGCCAATGGGGGGGCATGAGAGGGGGCACGGGGTTGGGTGGGAGGGCCAATTGGTTGGGAAGGGTGGGTTGGCTGACCTCTTGCAGGGGGGCGTTGTGGGGGGCCATGGGGGCCGTGGGGTGAGAGGTGGTGGCTGTGGGGCATGCCATGGGGGCCGTGGTAGTCACACGATGTGACAGGTCACGTAAGGCAGACTGTAGGGGTCTGATGTCCTCGTAGAGTGCCAATTCATTGGTAATTTTTGACGTGAGGTCGTGTAGGTTGGAGCGAAGCTCCTGATTTTCCTTGTGGATCTCTGAGAGCTGGGTGTTGACAGTCTCTAGTTGGGTGGTGATAGCCACTATGCCAGAGACGGTAGTGTAGAGGATGGAGAGGATGGGGCCTTCGCCGGCGGTTATGGTTTGGAGTGCGTGAGGGGAGAGGTCTTGAACCAAGTCACAGTTCAGTTGAAGGCTGTTTCTGGTCACGGTGAAAGTTTCCGCCAGGAAGGCAAGAGTAGGTGACGGCTGAACCGCAGAAGAGGGGGAGGGGGGTTCCTGAAGGCGGTGGGTGTTGGGGCGGGAGATGGCAGCTGCCCGGGCCGGATTGCCTGGGGGATGGGTGGGATTTCCATCAGGGGATGGAGTGGGGGGGGTGAGGCGTGGAGAGATGTCCTGTAAGCAAAGCGGGGAGTCCGTGTGAGTAGAATGGAGCAGGGGGGTAGTAGAGGGCAAGTGACCCAAATGCCATGCCTTTTTGTTTCTTTCTTTTTTTCCTTTTTCTTTTCATGTGCTTTGTTTTATACGTCAACTTGGTACAAAGACTACGTGCAGCACTAGCTATGGTAAAGAAAAACCTCCGTGAACCCACTGGCGCCAGGGAAAAAGCCATCAACCCAACTCTCTCTGGTCTGAGACCAACCACACACCAGCCACGCAAAATAAGAAATCAAACACGACTAAAGGGGCGGAATAAGAAACATCAAATAAATACAGGGGGAGGAACCAACAGGAAAACCCTTGCCGTGGACAACTGACAAAATGAAATGATTGATAAAGCACTCGTGAAACTCTAAGTAACCGACAATGAAAGAAGAACAAAGGTCCACGGGAGCCACTTAAACCGATGTGGCGTTGCAAACATTACTTGAGAACCCAAGGCGTTGATATCCGCCACCGATGCAGTGTAATACGACGACTGAGCGTAACCGAGGGGCGCGATGGTGGCAATTGCTAGGGCGGCGAAGGCAGTAGGGTGCCAGCCAAGTCAGTGGATTGTAGCTGTAACCGAGCAACGCGACGAGACCTGAAGGGGGAGAGGAGGGGTAGACCCAATAACCGTGGAAACTATCGGTAACCGTGTGCCTGACTGACTAGGCAGCCTCTAACAGAGGTGAAGAGAACGGGGAAATCGACGTAGCCTGTTGAAAAGTTTTCTCCTACTGCGAACTGTAGTCCCACCCGTATGTAACATGGGCGAAAGGTTGTTGCAGACCATGCAAACGCTAAGCGAGGCAGCGAAGCGCAAGTGAGGAGAGGGGGTGATAGAGCCAAACAACCCCGAGAAACAAGAACGCCAAGGCCCAAAAACATGACAAAGGAAGTAAGGTGGGAGGGGAGGGTGTAGCTCACGGAGAGTGTGGGAGCCGCTAACTGACAGTGCGGTGGTGGAGGATGTTGACGATGAATTCTCATGGTGTTGAGATTTCAATCGCTGGGTGTGTAAGGGAGATGGTTCGTGACCCAAATCCCATGCCCCGCGGGTGCCCTTATATAGGGGTTCTTCCCTCAAACCTAACACTGCGTGACTCATACTTTTGCGCCACATGACTCATGACTCATAGTGAGTCATAGTGTGAAATCCATCAGCTGTCTGGTCCGAGTCAGCTACACCATATCTCGCAACCAATCAAAACTCATAAGACAAGTCATGTGCCCTTAACGGGGTCACATGCGTGAAACCCATGACTCATAACTATGGGTCATGTGCGAAATACATAAACCACATGACCACAATCGTGAGTCATGTCAAATATCAACCAATAACAATAAACCAATGACATGCTATTGCGTTGTCATGTGAAAACCTATAAGTCAACTGATCTCATAGCGTGAAAGATAACAAACTGATGACTTAATAACTATTAGTCATGTGAAAGTCTGCCTTGCTTAGTCACCGTTTGTGACACTCAACTTACCACTTTCTTCGGGAGATACGAAAGCCTGGCCTGTATATGTGACGATTGGCAATATCCTTTCACGGACAACAAATAGGCCTATCCAGATGTCAATCCTGCTCCTGACAGTGCTTCTGGTGGCGCCAAAGTTCTCTGGTGAATCAGCCCGCCCAAACAAAGCCCAGCGGTAGCTGCATGCGCATGTCCTGCGAACTGTCTTTGATCTTGTCCTTCCGCCATTACAACCGGTTGTCCAACAAGGAACGGTAATGGATTGTGCAGCCGGCAAAACACGCCTTTGTTTTCCCATCTTGTCAGCCTGGATTGAAGATCATGCTGAACATGCGGCCTTGCACAGAATAGGCAGTATGTCGTGCCCAAAGTGTGAGGTTCCGTGCAACGAGCTTGGTGGGTATCTGCTGAAGATGTATGTGACCCGCGACTAAATCCTATATAGAGAGAAAGCCTTAACGCATGAGCGGGCAGAAGTGGCCGGTATTGCACAATACTTCCCCCAAGTGGGCGTGACAATAGGAAATAATGTATTCGCTGGACTCGACCGAGTAAACCCCGCTGACCTACATAAGCCGGACCTGGAACACAATTTTTATCTCGGCCTATTCCAACATATGATAGAATAGGTGGTGGGGTTCCTGAAAACCCATAAACGGCAGCAGGCATTCGACGATGCCTGTGAAGAAATTCCGCCTTATCCCACACTCAGCGTACCAAAAAAGGCCTATTGGCAAGTTACACAATGGCAGGGAAAGGAAATGCGCAACCTGCGCCGCTGTATTTCGGCGGTATCAGCGTCCGCATTGCGAAATCCGGACAGTTCCCAGTATCTCGATTGCAAGACCCCTTTGAAGTGTGTTAGCGCGCTGGTTGACTTCCCTCTCATGGCCCAATACCGCAGCCATACACCAGATACACTTGTCTACATGGAATGGTAGCTGCAGACATTTCACCGGATCAAGGACATTTTTCTTGAGTTCCGTACCTCGAAGGCTACGCGTGCAGAAGCAAATCGTCAGGATCTAGATCTAAGCAAACTAATAGCCAATCAACGTGCTAATGAGGCCCGCCACTACACTGCCGCCAAGCCTCGTCGGCAGGTGGATCAAGAGAGGCTTAAAAGGGCCAATCAGCTGGCGGATTTGATACTGTGCGAGAATCACTTCAACTTCATCAAGATGCACTACCTGAGTCAGTTTACCTCCCATGCTCGGCATTTTCGGTCCATATTGATGTATTCTACCGATATCGGGGAACTAGCACATAAGGAGCAGATTAAAGACGGTTACCGGATGTCAAACATGAATGAAGCCGCCCGACAGATCTTGTCGCAATATGGCCGCCACCACGCTCTAGGAATGCCCTTGCAGACTATAGAAGCACTTTTGAAAATAGATGTGATCGTGGTAGGAAATAGCAGAAAGGAAATGCGGACTTGTTCAAGCCGCAGTGCACCTCGGCGAATGCTCAAAGGCCGCACGAACATTGGCACACTCTCTGAGCTATGCCGGGCACATGCGATCAAGTATTGCGACATGATGGCGGAGATACTAAGTTTTATCAAGCAGACTGCACCGGATGACCCGCGGCTGCCTACTGACCGGACCGAACTGGGATTGTTTCCCGTAGTGTGATTTACCCATCTTGAACTTCCCGTTTCTGACATTCAGGAAGCTGAAGTTTTCCAGATCCACCGGGCCCGCTGCACTGGAACAAAGGGTTTCCGCAACAGCGGGGCCAGAAACGATTGGTTATGGGTCCAGACTGGTGGGGAGGAGAGTTATGGGGATTTGCGAGAACGGACGGTAGGGCGCTTATTAGCACTTTTCAAGATAAGAAATGTTCTAAGTGAAGCTGCAGGCGTCCATCGGCTGGCATTGGTTCACGTACTCGACTCGATCAATGGTGGTAGATTTCACCTGGTAAGCGGACATATACAAGTCGGCAAGGGGTCTACCGGTCGAGACATGCGAATAGTCGGTATAGGGGCAGTAATTGGACAGGCGCATGCAATTCCTAGTGGGGAGAGGCAATGGATAGTGAATTATAGGATTGATTTGCGGACGTTTAATGATATATATTAATTATATTAAATTATTCTATGGGATTATGTACAGTATTTATGCGGCCTCAACTAGGCCGCGTGGGTACTACAGGATAACTCTGCGGACATTTAAGGAAATATAGATGCAGCCGAGCTGAGGCTGGACACTTAAGGTGGCAATCCCTACCTAAATTGTCCGGCTTCAACTCGGGCCCTTGAGTACTAGAGGATTAACCTACGGACATTTTATGAGAAAATGAAACTACTACACACTACGGAGCCCACGAGTGAGGAGCATGTTTTATAAGAACAAATCTAGACGACGTAGGTTTAGCCTCAGCGGATTGTAACAATAAGGCTATTCTCCATACTACTGGACGCATGCCTATAAAATGGCGGTGGGGGGCCGACTACGAATGAAGAGTTCTGGGATGCCACAGACGGATCCAGGCCGCTGGAAGTGGGGGAGTAGTGAGGGCGGCACCCACTGCGGAGAATTTGGTAGGGGTTCGCCGGATGCCGGAGACGAAAAGCTAAGGTGGCAGACGGTGGTGGGACGGAATGGGCCGCAACAAGCACGCAGGGTGCTTGGGGAAGGACAAAGGGCTGTCGGGATGCACCAGACGCAAGACATGATAGGCAAAGAATGCCCAGACGGCCAGGGCGCAGAGGACGCATAGGGCGGAGGCGACCTGCCCGGACGCGGGCGTTTTGCATCCGGAGTGAAAGTTGTTTTTGCTGATGCTCTTAGCTATGAGACTGTTTCGTACTCCAGCCAATTCAGTCCCAAGTGACTATTTCTTTTCTGCCCAGAATCACATTCATAACAAGGTCCACAATCGGCTCAGCTCTACTCGAGTTGATAAGCTCACCTATATCTATCTCAACTGCCGTGTATTGAACCACAAGACTGGTAAACCGCGCCAGTGGCAGGAGCTGTCTGGTAACGCAGCGAGTGAGCTTGAACATGTTATTGTTGGACTCGAGGACGTAATTGACACTGGAAGTGATGAAGGTATTATAATTGAAATTCTTTTCAATAGAAATACTAGTTTTGCTTTCCCAATTTACTAATATTATAATTGCCAATTTAGAGGGCGAGGCAGATGGGGAAGAGACTGAGCTTGAATTCAACCCAGGAGAAGAACCCACTGCCAATTTCATCAGTTCTTCTATGGCAGAGTACAATCCTTTGCAAGATTATGACAATAACCAATCACTTGATATTCAGGCTAGGGGGTCGAAGAGGCCTTGGTATAACAATGGTGATGACAACTACTAGCTAGCAACAAGCTTATATTTGTACTCTTATACTTGACAATTGAAAGTAGTATTTGCCATTTTCTATATAACTGTACTATTGTACCTTGCATCAAATATTTCGTACCTATTTTGAAACATTGAATAAAATACGTCATTAATAATAATATATGGTTTTTATACGGTATTATACGGTATTGTACAAAATGGTATAAATACAATCTCAAACGCTAGTTTGCAGATTGGCGGGCTTGTAGTATTTTCATTACTGCCTTGTGCCGCTTCTTGGAAGCTACAGAGAGTGGCGTCCTGCCGTTTTTGTTGGGAATGTCGGGGTTGATATATTCCTGTTCTAGTAAGAGCTTCACCACTAAATTATGCCCACGTGTGGCAGCCAAAAAGAGCGGTGTCTCGCCATCACAGTCGGGAATATTGGGGTTGACTCCCGTTTCAACTGTAGCATTACCACTCCAGAACGCCCACTCCAGGCTGCCCATGAGAGCGGGGTCCAGCCACTTCAGTCGGGGATATCGGGGCTGACATCCTCCCGCTCCAACAATAGCTTCACTACTCCATCACGCCCGTGCTCGGCTAGTGATGGACACGATCATGATCGAGCATAAAATGGGGGGTATGCTCGATTATGATCTGATCGAGGAGAACCTATGATCGAACGATCGATCAAATGGGTAGATCCTGATCGAGTGATCGATCATGGCCACTACTCGAGCATGGTCGAGTATAATCGATGATCATCGACTATGCTCGAGTATGATCCATTTCGCGTCTATCATGAATGAAACATTCACTCAATGGGGATTATGAGTATTCACACTCTGTTATAACAAGAACAAAAATCCCTATCCTATCGTCCACCTAGTGTGTCAAGGTAATTTGTGGCTGATCCAGAGTTGTTCGCCGTATTCATTAGCTAAATTCAGTAGTCGGGATAGCAGTTTGTTGAAGAATTAGCAGCATAAAGTCTTGCCGAAAGAATTAGTATCTAGTGCACGGGTAGACTCTCTTTATATAAGTTCATCGCCTCACCAGATCACGGATGCTCTGCTCGATCATGATCTGATCGTGTCCATCACTATGCTCGGCTGCCCATGAGAGCGGTGGCCGACCACCACGGGCAGGGATATCAGGGTTGACGTCTTCCCGCTCCAACAGCAGCTTTGCTACTCCATCGCGGCCCCTCCGAGCTGCCCACGTGAGTGGAGTTAGGCCCGAGATGTCAAGCATATTTGGGTTGACCTCTTCTTTTCCTAATAGCAGCTTCACTACGCCATTATGCCCACTCCCGGCAGCCCATGAGAGGGGTGTTCGTTTACGATTGTCAGGCGTATCGGGGTTGACCTCTTCCCTGCTCAACAGTAGTTTCACTACCCCGTCGTGCCCCATCTGGGAAGCCAACGAGAGTGGCGTCTGGCCGGCATTGCCGTGCGCGCTGGGGTTGATATCTTTCCGTCCTAATAGTAGTCCCACCACTCCTTTAGACCCACCCTCCGTAGCCGACATGAGTGGCGTCTGACCATTTTTGTCTACCATATCAACCCTGACATCTTCTCGTTCTAATAGTAATTTCACTACCTCCTCATGCCCTTTACCCGAGGCACACAACAGTGGCGTACAGCCGTATCCGTCCGCCGCGTCGGCTTTAACATCCTTCCTATCCAATAATAGCTCCACCACCCCTTGGTGACCATCCGTAGCGGCCAAGAATATTGGTGTCTGTCGGTATTTGTCTGGCCTGTTGGGGTTGACGTGTCTCTTTCCCCGGACCGTATCCATCACTTGGGGCATCTTACCCCACCAAGCATCTGGGCCATCGGGCTTGGTAGATACCCGGCCAAGAAGGAGTCTCACAATCCCCTCATGCCCCTTCCCAGCAGCCCACGATAGCGCTGTACGGTGAAAGTATCCATCTGGCTTGTCAGGGTTGACAGTCTGCCGTTCTAACAGCAGCTTTGTTACCCCCTCTTGTCCACACATAGCAGCCTATATGCGCGGTGTATTACCCAGGAAATCCCTTTTGTCAAGATTAGAATTTGGCTGGTCCATGAAGGTTATTGCAACTTCAGCAATGCCGAAAACTGATGCACAATGGAGTCCGGTAAACCCAATTAAGGGACCGTTGACGGGGACATCACCACTATATCGACCGGTCTTCGATATGAGATCTACTAACAGTAACTTGGTAGCTATATGGCTTTCAATCTGGCGGAAAAGCTTGAGCGCTAGTGATACCACGTCCCTGGAAGCCTCTTTCCTGGCATGAGCTCCCTAGTATAAAGAAGAATATTTGAGGAAGGGAGTTGGCTGCGACGGAGCCAAGAGCGTGGACGAAATGTCCTTAATGGTCTGAAAGTTAAGATATGTTAGGCAGGTTTCCGCCATTATTGAGTGAGTCGGCCCAAAAAGGTCAGGGTAGGTGTAAAGGTACTCCTGGGGAGTGAAATGAATCAAGCGGATAGTCGAAGCCTCCCTATCGATGACGATAAGCCCCAAGCAACAGTTTAACAGCGTTTCCACTGAAGGGATCTTTTCAGGATTGAGATCACTAGACCCTATCTCGATTGCTAGGGCGTGGGAAAGTTCATCTAGTTGTAGTAATCTCTCCGAATGCGAGATCCACATTAGTGCTGCCATCCCAAGCTTAGTTTTCTGCCCACCTTGCTCTTTTATCCGCGCAAGTGTGGCACCATAAACGTCCTTCAAATCCAAGCCCTCTGTCATTGCCCTCAGCTTTTGTCGCCTGTCATTGACCGTGATTTCCCCAAGGATAGCATCCATGGTTAGGGAAATCAGTAAAAATCTAGATGTACCCATTAGTGACGGATGCGAAATGTATTTTAGCTCCAAATTGCTCACTTACGTTTCGGGAATATTCTCCGTAATGCTTTTGATGATTTCACTCTCCAAACGACTATCCATCGCCTGTAGAGCTGTATCCTTACTCAATCTCACCCGAATATATCCTACGATATGATCATCGTTAGGTTTTATGGACAGAGTTGCCGCTCTCGTGCCAAGATGCCTCTCAATCTCGCCCCGGATGTGTCGTCTTCCGGTTAGGAGTATCCGTGTGTTTGGGGATCCCTCGAGGATTTGTCTTAATGAATCTAAAACCTCCGGTCGATGCCTTTCCACACATTCATCCACGGCATCGACACATAAATGTCGGCTGTAATGACGTGACATCCTGCAGCATTTTCACAATTTCCGGTACTCGCAGTCCCCTTCCGCCAATCACCTTTTTATGATCTTGAAACGTTCGGCGCATCTCATCCGGAACCCTGCCTAACCCACCGACAATCTGTTTCAGTAGTGAACCCAGCATATTTGTTGGAGATTGCTCCTCTCGCGCCGCGAAATCAACGTAGAAACACGCAACGGCGATATTTTGCTCTTTGGCCTTATCGCATAACCTGTCCACCACAAGTGAACTACCGGTAGTATCGCTACCCATCAGTACCACCATTCTTGCTTTTTCTTCGGGGATTTTCTCTCACCTGAAATAGGTCTTGCCGACAGCCGGACCGCCGCAGCAGAATGAAGTCGCATGCTCCGATCCCACTTGCTGTGAATCATCGCACCATCTTTGAAATTCTTCTGTTCGCAGTAACCATTCCCCAACGCTGTCGGCTCGGCGGGTTCGAAGGTCTTGATGTCGGATGCGGGGCTCAAGTGGAGAAAGCCATGTTAGGATTTCAGACCGATCCTCGGCGGCGGTATAGTTATTAGCCACATTCAACACGTTCGCCACACCCGACACATTGAAAGAGTTGATATTATCTGTGAATGGGCTTGACATTTCCCTTCTTTTCGTTGCTTCGAGTGCTTCCAGTGCAGATTTCGTAGGTTGGGCTGTTGATGAAATCTGAGAGAGCAGAAGAAAAGCGGGGTTATTACCAACCCTGCGCACGTCCCAAATAGTGCAATTTCCTTGCGACGGTCGCACACCCCCGCAAGGCAGCTTAAGCAATCCTCATCACCAGCACAATTCCTCGGCGTTAACTTTCTCTTTCTGTGTGTATGCACTTTGTCCCCAACTTTGGACAGTCGCAATGGGCCTTTGCTCCCAATTTGCTTACCAATTTCTCGGTATCAAGGTTATAAATAAAGTGTAGTATCAAAGCACCCCCGCCGTCTGACTTTATCGCGCCAGGAAAACGGTGACAAGATTCCCGGATATTATGTAACCCATCACCCTCCGATGTTGCAGAACGAGAGCCCTGCCGGCTCAACGCGAACACCACAGCTCAAATGGGTACTGTAAAGTACCAGCATTACTATTTCGACTTCGGTGTTCTCAATAGAACTATAAAGAATCAGGTCCACCTTACTCACGTACTGCTAATGCTCAGGTTATAACCGCAGCCGGATCGACTACCTCTGGTTCCTACTTGCCCACATCAATAACGATATACTTGCAGGAGGTAAATTACCTCTCCGCCCATCCAATAGGGGTATAAATTTGACTTTGTGGTTTTTCAATTTCATATCAACCACCTATTTTGAACCCTCTTCCTGATGGGATTGTGCCATTCTCTTACAATTACTTATCCGTTAAGTTCCTAATCCTCATGTAGATAATTCGTAAGCCGTCCATTAAACCATAAGTTAAAGAGAGTATTATGATATCACGAGGAATTGTGCATACTGTTCTTATTGGATCAAGCACTATAGATTCCAAGTGTTCATACTTCTTAGTAACTAGTCCTCTTCCCTCCATTGCAAATCTGACAATTCAATCCCCTGTCTTCGATTGGCTGATGTCACTAATGAATAAATTACACCTTTCCCATGGATGGAGATGTAATCATCCTCCTAGTAATTGAAACGTAATTGTTGACTACTAGTATTTCATAGATGTTTGGAAATCTGATCTAATAGTAATCTATCGCACAACTCGTGATAAAGTATATCTTGAGCAAGGGAATATTATTAGGAAATAGCTAATGCGAGGTCAGGTGTGTTGGAATATTTCAGGCTGCTCACGACATACATATTTTCCCATTCCCCATGAACACGGAACACCACTATCTCTACCTCTGACACACTATTCCTTATGAACCGTTTCACTACCATTAGGTTCATACTTATCCAAACATCAACCCTGCATATCTAGTGCGACAACACCAAACACTGGTTCACCAACAACGAAACACGAACATCTCAGATGCCGAATAACCACCATACCCTCGGTTGACTGCAGAAGAACGACCTCGGGCATTCGGTTCTCACCTCGGAACTTATACAGAATAACCGGAGACATGGTACTCGGGTGAACGACTCTCATGTGAGATTCGGTATGCGCAGGAAGCATACTGCGGAAGTCGGTTTTCTCTTGAGGAGGATATAAGGTCGTTGGTTCTTCCGCTTGTTCATTTGTTATCCATCTTGTTCACCACACATTCGTTTCGTCTCTCTACTCAGTCACCAAAATTGTTGTCGCATCTTTTCATTGTCTTTTTTTTTGTTTAGTTACGTCTTCCTTCTATATTCTTGTTCGTACAAATAAAAGTTCTTTGTCGTCCGGCAATCCAGAAGTGCAATCCACTTCGAGCTTCCAGCCTGTTGCTCAATAAGGTGAATAGCAGAAACAATAGTTAGGGCTCGTTTACCCAACCGTCTAGTTCTAAAATTTAAGTAATAAAACTACTCATAGGCCATAGCGTGTCAACTGGCATCATTATCTGATAGTGTTTGCCTAATTTTCTACCGCCCTAAATCCGTAGCTAAATGGTCAAAATGTGACGTTGCCTCGGAGGTGTACTGTACTTGGATATCCCACCAAACATTAGACTTGTCTGTATCGTACCCCTCGAACCGTCTAGCCCCCTTAAGTTAACGGTCGGCGCCATCTCGCGCTGCTAGATGGCTGTCTATGTAAACGGGCCCTCAGTATAGTAGAAGCTCACTCGCAACCCACATGGCCACTGCGGTTGCAAGCGAAAGTCACAATCCTCGCATCAAAAGACAAGCACCCCAGGCAAATAACACGCACCTTACTCAAAGTGAATGATGTTGAGTTACGCGGTTAAGAAATCGCAATACCGGCAGTCTTCACAAGGGGCACACAAGAAGTTCTCTAATCATGCTTACTGAATATCGCACCTTGAGGTATATCCCACACCGTACCAAAATGGCGAGTACTATGCAGAAAAGCTTTACCTAGTGTATACAAAGATTAGAGAATTTTCTATAAAGGTACCTTAGGAATCCTGTTTTCTGGCTATTGATGACTTGGCGACACAGCCGAGCACGATCCCTTAAACTGTATTCAAGCACTGGCACTAAGTGCGGGTCCAGCTGGGAGTGGAAGCGATCGGTAGTGAAGTAGCTGAAGAGAGCAAAGTTGGGAATAATTGTGACAACTATGATGTAAGTATCATATGACGAACATGAAGGGTTGTATCATACCGGTGTTTGAAAATCTCGAACCCCAGCCTATTCGGGCCATCATGATACGGTACAAAAAACTTCATAATTCAGAAGCAGTGTAGTGCTCAGAATAGTGCTAAATGAGTACTGCCCATGATTGAAACTAGGTTATCTGCGTAGATTTGCTCCCGACTATGGTATAAGTACGAGTACTTTTCAATTATCTTGTGTGTTGTCGTTACCTTTCATGTCCCAAGCGTCCTATTAGTTCAACGCTAAAAGTGAGTGAAATTCGGTACAGACGAAGGGATGCGTCTGGGAGGGGAGGGCATATGGCGTAGTAAGTTGCCGCACCGGTAAAGCGAAGCCGCCAAACCCGAAACCCCCATTGCAAGCAGCGTCTACCCTACGATACACGACCACACCTAGAATCTTTAGTCGCTCATAGCATACTCACACTAGGCGTGGCTGGAGCCCGTCTTCATCGAACTTGACCATCTATCATACCCCAGAATTAAGTTCGCGAAAATACTCTCTGGCGCCGGGTTCGCTCTTGACAGCTGACAGTGCCTTAGCGGAATGCTCGCTAACCAGGAACCCAACCGCAGCCCACAACAAACCCACGGTGAGGAGATAACACGGCGAAGCGAGGACATTCAGAGAACTTTAATCGGACAACGATTATTTGTATAGTACGGGAATTCTCGTTATACCTTCTAGATCGCTTTTCTACTATTAAGTTTCATGCTATCAAGTTGATTGATGACGAGTGAGAGTAATAAACGTTATGGAAATCCGGTCTGGTAGCGCCCCCCCCACGACGGCAATAGCGGAGGTAGCTGACCGCTTATCTTCTCGCTAAAAATAAAAATAAAAAACTCTATATATAGTTTTTCTATGAGTCAGGGAAGAGAACCGGAGGAGGGAAAAGGAAAACGAAAAGCCATGGGGAATAATTTATAGCTAAAGGAAAACTAAATACCAGAGGATGGAAATCGCAATCTATAAACTAAACCTTCTCCCAATAATAGAACCCTCTCACCCTACTGACTAGACTCTATTGAACCCTGAACTCTGCAAACAGGAACCCACACTTTCCCACTCGACTAAGCTAGACAGGAAATTTCAAACAGGTGTGATAGCATATAACTTATGCGCATTCCCATTTCATGGGATTTCCTTCCCTTGTAAAAGAAAACGTCCACAGACGACTCCCAAGAACAACATGCTCCGCAAGGGAAGGAATGGGGATGACTCCTACGAGGTGGTATCTCCTAGGGTTTAAGTTGCCGTGGAGTTATCGCTTCGTCACGAGGCAGTAGCAGTGCCATCACCTTCTTATGGCCACCTCTCGCTGCGTGCATGAGCGGTGTTTGGCCATCCTCATCTTGGTTGTCGGGGTCGACCTCCTCCCGTCCAAGCAGTATTTTCACCACTTCCGCATGCCCCGACTGAGCAGCATGCGAGAGCGGTGTTTGGCCCACTTCATCTGGCTGGTCAGGGCTAACCTCTTCCCGCTGGAGGAGTATTTTTACCATTCTCTCATGTCCACGCTGGGCGGCCAACAAGAGTGGTGTCTGGAGGAAAGTATCTGGCTTGTCGGGATTGACTTCTTCCCGTGTGAGTAGTATTATCACCACTTCCTCATGTCCATTCTGGGCGGCGAACGAGAGCGGTGTTTGCCCGCGATCATCTGGCTTATCTGGGCTGACCTTTTCCACTCCGAGTAGCACTTTCACCACTTCCCCACGTCCGCTCTGGGCAGCGTACGAGAGCGGTGTTTGCCCGCAATCATCTGGCCTATCGGGGTTAACATCCGCTCGCTCGAGTAGTATATTCACTACTCCTTCATGTCCATGTTGAGCAGCATACGAGAGCGGTGTTCTGCAGTACATTTCTGGCTTGTCAGGGTTGACCTCTTCTGGCCCGAGTAGTATTTTCACCACTCCTTCATGTCCCCCCCATGCAGCATAAAAGAGCGCTGTTCGGCCAGTATTTGATGGCTTGTCGGGGTTGACCTCTCCCCGCTCGAGTAGTATTTTTACCACCTCTTCACGTCCACTAGAAGCAGCATATGAAAGCGCCATTTGCGGGTTGACCCCCTCTTGGTCGAGCAGTATCCTCACAACTCCCGCATGTCCTTTCCAAGCGGCATACGAGAGCGGTGTCAGACCGGAACAATCGCTCGGGTCGGGGCAGACCTCTCGCCGCCCGAGCAGCATTTTCACCACCTCCCCATGTCCATTGCGAGCAGCCCATGCAAGCGGAGTAGACCCTCGAGTATCTCTTTCGTCAACATCATAACACTCCATCCCTATCAAAGTAGCCACAACCTCTACAAGACCGAAGAATGATGCGCAGTGTAGACCATTGAAGGGGAAGCTGTCGTCGTAAAAGTAATCGCTACCAAGATCGCTACCAAGGTCGCTGCTGTAATCCCAGTGATCCAGAGGCTCTACCTGTTCTAAAAGCAAATTGCTGGATATGTGGCTATAATATTCGCGAAACAGCTCTAGTGCAAGTGATCTTGCGTTGCTCGAGAGTTCCCTTTTCGCATGGGCCCCCCAGTATACGGAACAGTATCCTAGAAATGGCTTGTCATGGGTGACGGTTTCGGGGTCGTTTGAAAGGGCCTTGACCTCTTTAGAATTCAAATAGGTCAAGCAAATATCTGCCATTGTCGAGTGAGGTTTACTAAAAATATCGGGACGGGCGGAGAGATACTCTTTCACCGTAAGGTGGATCAGTCGCACAATTGATGTCTCTTTGTCCACAGTTATAAGTCCTTGAGAGCAGCACACCAATGTCGTGATCGAAGGGACCTTGCTGGTATTGAAATCTTTGGAACCTAGCTCGACTGCTAAGGCATGGCAGAGTTCATCCGCTCTCAGCGGCCGCTCCGCATGGCTGACCCACATTAAGGCTGCCATCCCGAGTTCCGATTTACCTCCATCCTGTGGGTTTATCCGTTCAATCGTCGCAATCGTACCGTAATCATCTCCCCACCCCCAATCCATCGGTCATTTACCTAAGCTTTTCTCGTCTCTGATAAATAGTAGATTCTCGCAAAATTGCCGCGATATTTAAGGAAGCAAGTTGAAACCTAAGCATATCTATTAGCGAATAATAGGGGGTAGGGTTCTCAGCACCATTGCGCCTACGTACATTTCCGATACATTTTCGGGAATCTCCCGCAGAATGTCTGCCTCCAGGGTCTCGTCCATGGCATCTGGCGTTTCATCCTCGTGCAGTTTAATCCGAAGGTATCTGGTGATATCATTTCTGGTGAGGGCTATATAGACACTTGTCAAGTGTCCAGCAAGGCGCTTTTCGATCTCAGTCTGAATATAGGGCCTTCCAGTTACGAATATTCGCGTATCCGGGGACCTCTCAAGAATTTGTTTCAGTGAATCAAGGAGTCTGACTCGCTGCACTCCCGAGCACTCGTCTAGGCCGTCAATGCACATAAATGTCCGCCGTGACGATGTGATGAGCTGTAGCATTTCCACGATATTAACGAGTTGGGGTCTGCGCCCACCAATGGTCGTTCTATGCCGTTGAAAAGCCCGCGATATCTCCTCCGGAATCCTTTCCATCCCGCCAACCATCTGCTTTAGCAAGGAACCAAGCACATTGGCCGCAGATTGCTCCTTTCGTGCTGCGAAGTCCAAGTAAAAATACGAAGCGGTAGTGTTTTGCTCGCTAGTCTGATCGCACAGCTTATCCACTACCAGCGAGCTGTTATTAGGCCTGTTAGCACGGGCTCGCTTTCTTCTCTCTTTAATGATTAATCTTTGTTACCTGATAAATGTCTTTCCGACCCCGGGATCTCCATAGCAAAATAAGACAGCGTTTTCGCCTGCACCTCCCTCATGACTAGCATACCATCGTCTGAATTCCTCCGTCTCTAGGAGCCATTCCCCAACATCATTGACACGGCCCTCTTGAATTTCCCAATGCCGCAAGCCGGGGCTAAGGGGTGATAACCAGGTTAAGAGTTGGGACCGGCCATCGGTGGTAGTATCACTATTCCACACATCAAAGGCTTTCCCGTTATTGGAGAATTTGGTGCTATCATTGACGGTATATTGAGACATCTTTCGCTGTTTATTGCTTGCTCGGTTGAAAAGGAAGAATTATTGAGTATGGTCGGTTAGTGATATTCCTAGGAGTGGGGGGAAAGCGGGGTCCATGATACTACCAGTATAGTTTGGGAAGAGAGGGCGTCACGTGGTGTCAAAGCAGCGTCGAGGGTACAGCGACTTGTCCGATAAACCGCGGAGACTTTCAGGTCCAGTATATTATCCGGAATACCTGCCTATTATCTATCCCATAGGCCGTCGAGACATTCCGCTCGGTTTTAACATTTGGAACCCTACTCGAGTAGTTGATTCGGATAATTGGGACGAAAACTCTTGTTTCCATCATGGCCATACTAGAGCCATCCAAGAAAGGGTTTATCGAGCGCCAAGTTTCTAATTGATCTGCTAGTTTAGTATCGTACAAGTATGATATAAGTAAGCGTACCTAGTTTCCGGCCACCCCTAGCTTCCGGCCATTGAGAATGGTACCTCAGAGAGAAAAGCAGCAAAAGAATATAGTGTTCCTCGTTCTACACTGCAAGATCGTTGTTCTGGAGGGTCCACCTCACACTCCGGACATTGTCATCAACAACGCTTGTCCCCTGATCAAGAAAGTTGCTTATGTGACTGGATTATAGATCAGGAAGCATGTGGCTATGCTCCATGACACCCTAGGACAAGGGAAATGGTCACTCTGATGCTTAACATAGCAGGAGACACTGAGACGCTCAGGAAGAAATGAATTTCACATTTCATGAAGTGAAACCCCCATATCGCAAGTTTGATTGGGAAGCCAATTGACTCTGCTCACATCCGGGGAACCCAGCAACACCATATTCTGGAGTTCTACAAACGATTTGATACTATTTGAGCGTATCATAACACCCAACAAGTCGATATTTGGAACATGGATGAGCATGGAATTGCCTTGGGTGGCTGTACCAACTCAGTGGTATTGGGAGCGAGTGGGAAGCACTAAACCTATATTCAGTCTTCTCAAAATTGTGAATGGGTCTCAGTAATTGAGGCAATCAGTCCTGCTGGCAATTACATGCGTCCCTTGGTGATGTTTAAAGTGAGAGGGGACAAATATCATAGTTTACTGCTGAGGATATACCCGACTGGCTCGTAACAACAACATTGAAGGGTTGGACCTCCAATGATATCGAATTACACTGGTTGAAAGAGGTATTCCTTCCAGAGACTGCTCGTACCTTATTTAATGGTTGAATAGCTCATCGCATGCTACTTTTGGATGGACATGGGAGCCATGCTACGGTAGAGTTTATGTGAATTTGCAAACAAAACCAGGTTGATATACTATATCTTCCAGCCCACTCTAGTCATGTTTTACCAGCCTTAGACCTTGCCACATTCTCTCCGCTCAAGTTCTGGTACCATAGCCAGATTGCAGATTTCACCCATCTGGATGATGCCACACCAGTAAAGAAGCAATAACAATTGTTCAAAACTATCAAACAGCCCGGGCAGAAACCTTCACTCCTAGAACTCTCCGGGCTAGATGGTCAGCTGCTGGCGTTTTTCCTGGGAACACCAACAAGACGCTTAACTCCTCTCAGCTACATCAAATCTCGGTAACACTAGTAGATACAATTACTCCCACCCCATCAACCACTCACAAAACAGCACTGGCACCTCTTCCACCTTCCACACCAAAGCGGCACAGAACTATCGATGATACTATCCTTCTCTAAACAGCTAAGCATCCTCATGATATTAATGATGCCGTCTGTTACAATCCTCTCCTCTCCGGGTAATACTTGCAGCAGGTAACCGATAGTCTCCTAACGATCACTGCTTCTTTAGCCCGATAGCTGTTGCAATAGCTAAGTCTGTTGACTCCTATCTAGCAACGTCGATCGCTAGGCTCATATAAGACAGTCGTGTCTTGGTTCCCGAAAGCGTGTTAGATAAAGATCTTTGTATTGAAAGTATATTGTATGAAAGAACTTCGATGGTTGCGTGAAGAACCCAAATCCTCTGCCTTTTTTTTTTTTTTTTTT
>Ga0307507_10005894_pt1 | contig 19501 bp, 2 predicted proteins | sample 7_EM_MG_FD_207223 | JGI IMG/M metagenome (GOLD analysis project Ga0307507, IMG submission 207223) | Populus trichocarpa ectomycorrhiza microbial communities from riparian zone in the Pacific Northwest, United States - 7_EM | ecosystem: Host-associated > Plants > Roots > Unclassified | place...
GATAGTGCAACAGGTAGTGCGATCCAATTGATTGGTCAGCGGGTAGTGCGATCCGGGAGTGCGATCCGGGCTCATAACTGTAACAGTGCAAGTATGGGAGAATTGAGTGAGCGACTTAATTGTAAATGGAGATCTAAAGTGTCCATATATACACGAGGAAGATATGGAAATAAATGGAAGGGGAGACGAATACGTAAGCAAAACAGCGTGATACGTAAGTGATACGTAGGCGATACGTAGGCAATACGCAGATAAAACAGTGGTGGTTTGGCAGGGTACCGTAGTCGGTTACACTAAGAAGTCCTTAATAACCTTAACTAAATATACCGCGACTATAACCTAGTGGCCACTAGTTAAGCTAAACTATATGCCCTAAAGATAAGCCCCACTAAATTATTTAACGAGTTCTATATTAAATTCCAGAAATATACTAAAGTTCTTACCTAAGACAATGCCAAAGACCAGGAAGATCTTTTTAAAAAAGTTACTTATTACCTTAGTCACGTAGCCACCAGCCATAATTACAACAACGTTTATAATATGGTAGCAGCCCTATAGAAAATTAAACAACGGCTAAACTAGACCGCTACTATAAACCCCTACCTAAAGACCTCCCTATAAAAGCCCTCTAGACCTACTAAACCACTAACACCTACTACCCTAAGTAATACTACTAGTCCCAATATTAACGTCTCTATACTAATATTCCCATAAAAGCTACTAAATAAAGAGCGCAAGCTACTCTAGAAGCTATAGCGTTACTGTAAATGCCGTTAAGAAGGCTGCTATAGCTATAGCCTAAACTGCCCAATAGTTAGGTTTAATAGCCGCCATCTAATACCTAACCCTATACCTTAAACACTAAATATAGCGCTATATGCCACTACTATACAAAACAAAAACGTAGTAATAGCGGTAGAGTTAGATACGGAAACAGAAAACGCTAAGTCCTAGCCCTAAGTTATAGGTTAGAACGCCCTAATAATAAGGGGATCTACATATTGGCCTACTTAATAGATAACTTAGTAAAGATAAATAGATGGAAACAGATAGTTTTACCTATAATAGGAATTACTGCTAAAAAATAATATAAAAGCCGTTCTATAATTAATTGCAGAGCTACTAATAAATTTGTAAATACCCAATTTATGCGCACTTATAACTTACTTACCTTACCCCTTACTAAAGCCCGCGCCCTATAACTTGCTAACAGTAGTTACACTATATAAAAGATTACCTATATAGCATAACTCCACCTAAATATAAACGGGCACCAGGAAGAACTCTAGGCCTATATTATACCACTTGCCAACTACCCTATTATCCTTAAAATATACTAGCTTAAATAACATAACCCCGCTATTAACTAGAAAAAGAAAAAAGTAACCTTTAACTCTAAATACTATAGAGAGACTTACCTAGGGCATGGCCTAGCCGCCTTTACCTACTCCCCAGGATATCAACCTAAGGAACCCCTTATTACCCCACCTATAACCAACTACCACTATATAAGTACTGCGGCCTTCTACCACATAGTATATAGAAAAGGCTAGACCATTACCACAGCCTCCTAATTATAACTATATAAGCCTAATAAAGAACAGAACTACGTCCTCTATAGTAATAGGATAGACATAGCCAACCTTTTAGAAAATAATACCCCTGTAGAACTCTACGGACTTTTACCTTTAGACTTTAAAAAGGTTATAAAGCTTAAAAAAGGATTTACTAATAAGGAACTTTGTAATCTCCTCCCTAAGAGGTACTATGACTTTATTAATATATACTTACAAAAGAGCGTAGATATACTCCCCCCATATTAACCTAATAACCACACCATTAATATTAAATAAGGAAAAATGCCACCCTATAAGAGACCCTACCTAATATTAAAAGACGAACTTCTAATTGTTAAAAAGTGTATTAACAAGCACCTTAATAAAGGGTTTATTCGCCCTAGTATATCCCTAGCAGCCACCCCTATCCTCCTTACTAAAAAGCTAAGAGGAGGTATTTAATTCTGCGTTAACTATAGAGGACTTAACACTATTATAATTAAAAACCGATACCCCGTACTGCTTATATATAAGACTCTTAAACGGCTTAACCAAGCCAAAATCTATATTAAGCTTAATATTATTGCTGCCTTTAACCGCCTCTAAATATAGGAAGGTAATAAATAAAAAACTATATTCGCATTACGCTTTAGCTAATTTAAATATACTATTATACCCTTTAGCGTATATAACAGCCTAGGCAGCTTCTAAAGCTATATTAATAACGCCTTATATGACTACCTTAACAACTTCTGCTCTGCATACCTTGACAATATACTTATTTATAGTAATAATCCTTCTAAGTATACTAAGCATATTTAGAAGGTCCTACAGCGCCTTAGAGATATAGGACATTATATTAATTTAAATAAGTGCAAATTCTTAGTTATAGAAGTAAAATACCTTAGACTAATTGTTACTACTAAGGATGTCTATATAGACCCTAAGAAGGTATAAACAATTACTAAATAGCAAACTCCTAACTGCATTAAGGATATACAAGCCTTCCTTAGTCTCGCTAACTTCTATTAAAAATTTATATACAACTTCTTAGGCATTATAGCACTACTTATAGCAATAATGCGAACAAAGGGTCTTCCTATAAAAGGAAGAAAAACACACCTATATTTTACCTAAATACCTAAATATAAGAAGGCATTTTAAAACCTTAAAGATGTTTTTACTAAAGCATCTATCCTAGCTTACTTTATACTAGGACGGCAACTCTACCTTAAAACTAACTCCTTAAACCACGTTAACGCAGGCATCCTTTCCTAGATAGATAATAACGGCCTCCTCTACCTAGTCGCATTCTACTTATCTAAGCTTATACTATAAGAGTGTAACTATAAGATCTATAATAAAGAACTTCTCGCGATTATATAAGCGTTTAAAGAATTCTAATTAGAACTCTCCTTAGCAGAACCTAACTAGCCAACTAAAGTCCTTATGGATTATTATAACCTTAAGTACTTTATAACTATAAAGCAACTAAATTAACGCCAAGTACGCTAGAACAAATTTCTCTCTAGTTTTAACTTCAAAATCGCATATAGGCTAGGAGTATAGGGTACTAAGCCTAATAGCCTAACACGCCGTTCGCAAGACCTTCCTTAGTTAAAAGATAACCCTTATAATTAATTCTAATAACAGACAATCCTAAAAGCATAAAACTTAGCCCTAAGTATACTACCTAAGACAGAACTAACTACCCCTTAGCTTTATACCATAGAACTAAAATTACCCCCCAAAATTAATAAGCTTATTACTACAGCATATAACACCTTTATTAACCTATTACTATATTAACTAATTACCACAAAGATTACTGGTACCTATATGCTGCCTATTAACCTCTAAAGCTTAGACCAGATTAATATAGCAGCCTTAGAAGTAAAAGAGAATGGCTCTATTATAGAGGCTATCTATTTATCCCTAACTTAGAAGACCTATAACGGCAACTAATTTAAATAGCCTTTAACCTCTAGTTAAGCAGCTACCCAGGCAAGGGAGGAACCTATAAGCTCCTTAGCCAATACTACTTCTAGCCTAAAATAATATACTTAGTTAAACGCTTTATAAGCGCCTACTACAGCTATAAGCGTACTAAAGCATTTTATATAAAGTACCAAGGACTACTATACCCTCTACTAATACCTATACGCCAATGGGCAAATATCGCTATAGATTTTGTTATTAACCTACTGCCTTGTAAATGACATGGCTAAACCTATAAGAACATCCTTATAATAATATGCTGACTTATAAAAGAACGCCACTACGTCCCAACTAAAGGCGTAGCTATAAGCGATGTTGCCAATACCTTCCTTTACGAAGTTTACCGACTATATAGGTTACCTAACTCCATTACGTCTAACTAAGGCACGCAATTTAATTCTAATATATAGAGGCGGATCTGCTAACGCCTTAGTATCTCTATTAAGTTGTCTATATCCTTTTATTATAAAACTGCTAGATAACCAGAAAACGCTAACGCTAGCATAAAGGCGTACTTATAACAGGTAGTTACCTATAGTTAGGACAACTAGGTAGACCACCTTCTGCTAGACAAATTCATAGCAAATAACTATATCTTAGCTACTATAGGACTTACCCCGTTTTTCGCGAATAAAGGTTATTATCTATAATTTAGTATAGAGCCACCAGAGCCTATTAATAAGAAACCGCTATATGGAAAATGCCTTAAGATGCTACTTGCCAATTAACATACAGACCATATAAAAGATCTACTTAACTACTGCAAAGGAGAGATGGCCTAGGCCCAAGTAAAATAAGCTTACTTCGCCAACTATTACAGAATACTACCACCTAAGATGCGTGTTGGCAACTAGGTATAGTTAAATGCATATAATATCTCCATATAGAGGCCTATAAAGTTACTTAATTACAAGAACCTTAGCCCCTACTAGATTAAACAAGTTATTAATAGGGGAGCTGCATATAAACTGGAGCTTCTGCCTGCCTTAGCTACCTATAAAGTATAGACCATATTTTACCTATAGCTACTATACCTTTACTAACCTAACCCTCTGCCAGGACAAATATAGCCTAAACCCCTACTAGTACCAATCTAAAATAAGAATGAAGATAAGAACTATAAGGAGTAGACTATTAAACAAATTATTAACTCTAAATACTTTAGTAAAGGTAGAGGACGGCGGCTCCACTACAAAGTTACCTATACAGGATTTGACATAGATTAACCAGAATAGCAACTATAGAAAGGCTTTAAAAATGCAAAGGACCTAATTAGCAATTTCCACTACGCGAACCCACAGAAACTAGGCCTAAGCAGAGATTTCGTGCCTAATCCTCTATAGGAGCCCTTATAGAGTTAAACCGTTATACATCACCATATAAGGGCAAATTACCATTAAATTGCCGCAGATTGCCGTAAAGTGCGATTACGTAACTAAAAAACTTTAAGATATCCAGGAACTTTAACCGGCAGTTAAAGTTGTCTAATTAGTTAGATTCTAGACGCTAAGGAGAAACCAGCTAATTAGGATTTTCTATCCCTGGGATAGAAAATCGCTATTAGCTTACCTACTACTAGCGCCTTGGCGACCTCCCTTACACCTTACTAATAACCCCCAAGTCCTAAGTTAAAAGCATCTATATAAGCCCATTACACCTATAACAATATTTCTTCTTCTTCTCTATACCCTAAACGTTCCCCCTATATATATATAGTAACCACAGTGTCACTAGAGCTCCGCCTTAATAGGAGGGGGGGTAGTGTTACGGAACCTAACCGCAGGGGCCTCTATAGGAGAGCCCTATGCTTTTGTATATACCTCGCGTACAGCTTATATCAGCTACGCGTGGGTATATCACCTCCTTACGCCCTCGGCCCTTACAATTAATCGCGCAACGTTTTATAGACTCCTTAAATATATATATTTAGCTGCTATTAACCCCATTCTATGACAATAGGATTACAAAACTATAAGTAATTAGCTGCTTACTTAAAGACTGCTTAGTAGAAGTATAAGAAGTACTACTACAAGACAGGTAATATTAGTGCCTATTACGCAGTAATTGTTCTTAATCTAATACTTAAGATATAGTGGTTTTAAGACAATTAGGGGGAATATAAAGATAAGAAGGTTTAGATTTTAAAAGTTAAAGCTTTTATAAGAGAGCCCTGGCTTAAATATAAAGGCAAACTATAAAACACGCCCTTAGTAGATTTTATAAAGCTATTACTAAAGCTAAAAACCTATACTTCTACTTATAATTACAAGCGCCTTAAAATAGTACACTTTAACGACGTTACTACTACGTCTATTACTATCGCCAATCGCCTTTAAGAATATTTAGAAATAAACTGCCTCTATATAGACGACTCTAATAATTTTAAAGTTATATAATACTAGTTAAATTACTATAAGAGCCAGCCTAATCTTATTTAGTTTACCCTTAATATACTTATAATACCGCCTATATTAGATAAGTATAAGTAACTATTTAGCAGCTATAAGATCCTCTTAGAGAACCGTTGCTCTTATCTATAAATGGATATTATTAAGGCTAATAAGTACCTCCTCTACTAGTATAGGCTTCTATATAAGGGCATGTTTAATAGATATTAGAGTTATAAAGGGAAAGCCTATATTACAAATAGTATTACTAAAGAAGGCCTTAAAGGCTCAAGTTACTACTTACTAAAAAGCTATAAAGGAAGCTATAAAGGCGGTAGTAGATATAGCAGCAGAGGCAGCTCTAAAGGAGCTAGGTAAGCTAAGTAAGCCAATAGTTATAGAGCTAGATAAGGGCAAGAGTAAGAGCCACAATAAGGGCGCATATGCTGCCTTTAAGGACGTAATTAAGGTAGAAGATTATAAAGCTTCTGATTTGGAAGCTTTATAATTTAGGGTTAATTCAGTACGTTCTTCCTTCCTTACCTTTTTCCTTACCTTTTGCCAAGACTTACTATTTATATTATATAACTGATCTAGAGCCATATTGGAGTTCTAGAGCTCTACCGCCTATTTACTATATAAAGTGGATTTTAGGGTTAAACGTACTCCAACCCAGTCCAATAAGATCACTGCTTAAATCACGCTTGTTGGTATTCCTAACCGCCAAATTTGATAAACTTATTATACCGCATTTAGGATCCTTAGGCATCAGCTATAAGCTATCCTAAGGGCTCTCCAGACTTATTTCTATTTGGTCCATAGCCTTTATTTCCTGCTATTAAATAGAATAGATTATTGTGTTGACCATATCCCTTTTTTTTTGCTTTCTCTTACGTCCTGCTTCTTTTTAATCTTATATAAAAACAGTATGACTTCCTAAGACCCGGTTCTTAACCTTAGAAGCTTGAAAAGATGCAGGAAAGGTGTCTTTTAACAAGCTATAGTAATGGAATAAGATATACTATAAACAGCACACCTTGGACTTCGCACCGCAGCAATAAGACTTTATAACTAGAATCGGACTGGCTTAAAAATGGGGTGTCTAACCTGCAAATAGGCTTAATTGGAGCAGTACAGGCAAAACTCCTTAGTACGATACCGCGTATATAACGATACTATTAGTATTACAATCTACACGCCCTAATTAAGCCTTTTTTAGTATAATTAACGATAATCTAACTTTTAATGATATTGTTAGATGCCTTTACTAAAATCGGTATAACCAGTTTTAATTTATTGGATTTGGCCTTGCCTTACTGCAAGTTTGGCCATTAACTTTTATTATACAATGATTAAAATCTATTAAATTAAACCTTAGATCTTACTCTCTATACTTAATTCTACCTTATTAATTATAGGTAGGTCTTAAAATTCTAAGAGGCTACGTTATTATGGATTCTCTAACTTTAAACGCTAGAAAATACGCGCCCACCACTAAAAATACCCCAGTTTACTATAATTAGAGGTTGCTTACTAGGTAAGCAACTTCCTCTATTAAAAAATTAATTAACCCTTAATATTAGAAATACTAAGTAATAAATTTAAGCAGCTTAATCTAGTTAAATTGTTTTATAGGTAAGGCCTATAAGAGCGGAAGATGCCTAGTAAACATCCTCTTCTTAAGAATGCTCTCTTTAAGTGGCACTAACGTCTACAGAACCTTTAAATTCTTATTACTAGCGATTTTATACGCACTGCCACGTCTTAATTATGGCAATAAATACCCGTATTATTTATAACGGTAGAGCTAAAGTAGTTAATTGGGTGGTTAGAAGGCTTTAAATATTATAATAGAATTTATAAGAGAACACAACACGGCGAGGCTGCGTTAGTTAATATAGAGGAAGCAGAAAATCGCATAGTAGAGCTTTAAGCAATTATTGCGCCTTACCCGCTAAAAGACATTTACAATATAGATAAAACAGGGCTCTTTTGGAGGGCTATATTAGATACTATATTAGCTACTAAGACTTTATTAGGGATAAAAAAGCAGAAGGCAAGAGTCTCTAAAGTAAATTACTTTAACGTAGATAGCTTAGATAAGCTCCCTCTCTAGATAATTAGCGCCTTAATAAAGCTACACTGCTTTGCGGTAGCTTGCGTTAATATTAATTCGTTAAATATACTCTAGAGGAGTAATAAGAAGGCTTGGATAATAATAGTAATTATACTTAATTGGCTTACCTAGTTTAATAAAAGGATATAAGGCTGGAGTCCTCCTTTTATTTAACAGCTTTAGCGCACACTTAGTAGCTCTTTAAACTCTTACTAAAAACAATACTCTTAAAAATATACGCGTTAAGTTCCTCCCTTTTAATTACACCTCTGTATACCAGCCACTTAATTAAGGAATAATTATAAACGTTAAGCTTCTCTACCAGTAATACTGGTTGCAGTTTATAGTAAAACACTTGCTTTAAAATAGAGATCCGATTAAGCAGATATATATTGTAACGGAACCTTGTAGTAGGAACTACAGTAGGTCCTATTATTAGGCTGGGTATATAGGTAAAAACAAATCAACAACGTAATAATAACTAGTGGAGTAGTTACCTAATAGATTAACTCTAATTATATTCTAAGATTCACTATAAGGAGAGAACTATCTATGGTAGGGACTGAGGTCCTTTAAATACATAACTATACTCCTAAAAAATCCTCTCTTGTACGTAAGGTATATATTATACGTATTATATATAGACGTACACTACATATACTCTGTATACTGCGTATAATATTATATAACTCACTTACTATTCCTTGTTATATAGTTCCACTAGATCTATTCTAAACCGTACCTATATTAACTAACTAGCTTCCTACGACTCTTCCCCAAGTAGTTATAATATTATACTTAAAGCGTTTGTAATACTATCTCCCTTCTTTTTATCTTTGTCCTTAAAGATTCCTAATATATCCAAGTTGTCTACTAGAGGTATAATATCCGTTTAATTAGTCTGGTTAATATCCTTACTTATTATACCTAAAGCCTCTTCTTCTTTATAAGCGCAGTGCTGTGCTCGCACTATGGCTGCTATACTATTACTTAGTAAGATAATGTTGTCTCTATATTCTTGTTATGCAAAAGCAGGGTTAGTATATATTGTAATAGCAAGTCCTTTATCTTAACAACCCTTATTTTACTTAGAGTGCACTAAAGCAAACATTTAGTTGTCCTGTAACGTTCGCTCTATTTTTAACACTAAGTATATGCGTCCTATAACTCTTAACAGTCTTTAAGTTCCCTAAGTAACTTATTATAGGGTCTTATGTTTAATCTACCACTATAAAGCTTAAGTCTAAGTTAGCCGCTACACGCGCCAAACTCTACTGTTCTGCTAAAGAGACTGCTTGGGCCCTTAAGGCTTAGCGTCACTCCTTTAAGTCTTAGTAGGTTGCGTTCGCTTAGTTAACCCGTCTTAAGAAGGTTTATAAGAAGGTTCGTTCTAAGGAGTAGAAACTAGTTTAATAGGGTCTTAACAAGTTAGGTAATAAAAGGACTGGCTCTCCCCCTATAAGGGAAACAACTCTAAGTAGCTCGGCAATTGCTCCTCTTAGATCCCCCTTAGGTGACTTATTTTTTAGCGATCTTTCCTTATTAATATTACCTAACCTACTTTCTTTTGATACTCCCATACCTTTCCTATAGCGTTCTCTAGGTTGCTTAGTGGCTCCTAGGTAGTCTTACTATAGCCTATCCACTTTACTTTATACTACGTTTTGTTATCTACGTCCTTGTAACTAATAATCTTTAAAACTTACTATTTATTTTCTTTTTATCCTCTATATATATCTGCCTTATAGACTAGTGGCTTAATATCTCCATATACTAGTTCTAGCATCGCGATATACTGTATAGGGTAGATCTTTATTTTGGCTGGTAGGTTTAACTTATATATAACCAATAAAATTCTTTGCTTAACTTTAAAAGGTCCTAGTCTGACATAGTCTAATTTCTTGCTTGGTCGTCAACTCTTGAAATTTTTATATAGTAGCTACACTTTATCTCCCTCCTTAAGATCTGGTCCCTTAGATCTCTTAGTATTATAGTACCTTTTTATTCGTTCTTGTACTAGTTTAGCTGTTTCTATAAGGTCTATATAAAGATTTATTAATGTCTCTATTCTTTATTTAGCTATGCTACTTGTCTTTTTTACTTAATATAGCGATAACAATGTTCTTAGTTTATATCTGTAATTCGCCTTAAATAGTAATGTCCCCATTCCTTCTTATGGTGTTGTATTATATGCAAACTGTATAACTGGTAATAACAATACCTAATTATTCTATGCGTAACTAATATAGTGCCTTAGATACTATTCTAGTGTCTAGTTTAGTTTTTCCGTTTATCTGTCCGTCTGCGGATAATACGCTGTAGATATTGCTGCGCAAACCCCTTATTCTGCCAGAAATACTTTCTAAAATGCTGCTATAAATCTTAGATCTCTATCCGATATAATCTTATCTAGTGCTCTATGTCTTATAAATACTTCCTTTATATAGATTCTAGCGACATCTTCTACTGATATCTCTTTAGTATATACTATAAAGTATCCCTACTTTGTTAGCTTGTCTACTATTACTAAAATCGCGTTATAATCTTGTCCTGTAATAGGATCTCTTAACTTTAGTAACTTAATAATAAAGTCCTATAATATAACTTCCTATAGTCTTCCTAGTATCTTAATAGGTTATAGCCCTCTATATAGCTTATGCCTCGTTGGTTTATTTCTTTAGCAATCTAGATATTTTTTTATAACTTGTCTTGCTAGCCCCCAGATTTTTTAAATAATGTACTCCTTTTAAAGCCTTAATACTAGTCCTATAGACCCGTTATATCCTTATATTATTCCCTTGTGGAATTCCTTAACAAATTCTTCTGTAATAGACTTAGGTATATATATTGCTTCTCTGTTTTTATATTGCTCTAAGTCTAGATTCTCTGCCTATATTTCTTAAATCTTCTATATCTAATTACTCTTTAGTGACTTATAGATCTGACTTTCCTTAGTTACTATAATCTTTAAATAATTATACCTAATTAATCCGTCTTAATTCTTTCGCAATAAAGCTCCTAATAGCTTTTTATTACTTTATAGTTCAGCTTTTCTACTTAAAGCGTCTGCTTGTGTATTGTCTATACCCTTGGTATACTAAATTTCGAAATAGTATTTTATAAGCATTTCCGCCTATCTAACCTATCTTCGGTTAAGTTCCTTTGTTATTAGGAATCCTATAAGGTTCTTATAGTCCATCTTAACCACAAATAGTTTCTTTATGCCTTGTAAGAATGCTCTCTATTCCTTAAGTGCTATAACTATACCTAATAACTCCTTGTTGTAGATGTTATAGTTTAACTCTAGTAGTGTTATTTTCCGACTATAGTACGCCACTAGATGCTATGCGTTTTGGTGCTTTTATAGCAAGTATGCTCCTAGTGCGAAGTCTAATACGTCTATCTTAACAACCGTTTCTAACTTTGGTTGATAGATCTTAAGGATTAGTTTTTAGGTGAACAACTCTTTAAGTTCCTGAAACAGCTCCTTTTATTTACTACCCTAAACCCATAGTTCCTCTTTCTTTGTTAGTCTTGTGAATGGCTTAATACTTTTCGACCACTATGCTATAAACCTCCTATAGTAGTTACAAACCCCTAGAAACGACCTTAACTATATAACATTTTCTAGTTCTTACTAACTCACTATAGCTTTAACTTTCTTTGGGTCCATGCTGATCTTTCCTAGTTTAATAATAAATCCTATAAAATTAGTTTTTCTTATAAAGAACTCGCATTTCTTAATTACTACTAGCATCTATTCTTCTTGTAGTCTCTTTAAGACCTATTTAATATGTTCTCTATGTTCTTCCTCATTCTCTAAGTAGATAATAATGTTGTTAAGGTATACTATAATAAACTCATCTAGGTGTTCTCCTAATACACTATTAATTCGCTTCTGGAACGTTGCTAGTGCGTTTATAAGCCCAAATTATATAACTAATGGTTTATATAGTCCTTCCTTTAACCTAAAGGCTGCCTTCTATTTGTTACCTTCCTTAATCCTAATCTAATGGTACGCCTATCTTAGATCTATCTTCGTAAAGATCTTTACGTTGCCTATCCTATTTTAGATCTCGCTAATTAAGAGTAAAGGATACCTATCCTTCCTAGTAATACTGTTTAACTATCTATAGTCTATACACATCCTAAGTTTTCCGTTTTTTTTGGGATAAATAGTACTGGATATCCTGCTAATAACTATAACGGTTTAATATATCCCTTGCGTAAGTTCTCCTGGATAAACTCTTTAAGCGCTACTAACTCTGTTTTAGTAAGCTTATAGATTAGAAAGAACTTTAGACTTATTCCCTTTTCTAACTCTATCTTATAGTCCCATGCTATATGCTCTAACAGCTTTTCACTTTCTAGTAACCATAACTTTTTGCCATACTTATAGTATCTCTTTGGTATATAACTTAAGCCTCACTTAGTCTCTTTATATATCACTCCAACTTAGTACTATACTAACTTAGTTTACTGTCGCACTTTGCGCCGTTAAGTATCTTTAATATTAACCTAACCTATAACCCAATTGATCTTTGGATTGTACTCCTATAACTAAGGTATTCCTAGTATCGCCTTATCCTGTCCTAATAGTAGGATATTAAAAGATATTCTAACTGGTCTTCCTTTAATAGTTAACTAAATAGGTCCTATTTTAAGATTAATAATACCTCCTCTATAGGCTATCTAATCTCCTAAAATTATTATAAGTGGATATAGGTGTTCCTTTTGTCTATATAGTAACCCTATCCTTTTTACTGCTTTTGGTGATATGTAGTTCCTAGTTGCTCTACTATCTACTAACGCTTTAAACTGCTAATCTTGCTATTTAGCTCATAAATTTAAGTGTCGCCCTTAAATTCCTTTAAGGGTCTAAGGCTCTAACACTAGTTCCCTCTGGTCCTATACGCCTCCCCTTTTCCTAACTGTTGGCTGCTAGATTCTACCTGTATTTAGTCCTTCTTAGGCCAATACTTAGTTTATTTCTTTTCCTCTATATGCTATAGATAAGTGTTCTTTAGGCACTTTTACCACTATTATCTATCTAGGTATTCTTCTGTAAGGAATCTTTCTAGTTAAAGTATTAAGTCTCCTTAACCTTGTACTTCTACTGGGTGCTATCTATATATATACTTAGCATTCCTAAACCGCTTTTCCTCTAGTGCCTAATATATCCTTCTGGGTACTTCCAGTTCTTATCTTTTAGTGCTCTATATATATTATACGTGTTATCCACATAAGCTATCCACGATAGTGTATAATGCGCTGCATATTTTAGGTTAACTCTTAGTTTATCTTCGTCCTTAAGTTTAAACCTATACCTAGTTAACCTGACCACTGGTATTTCTGCTATAGGTACTAAGATTTATTATTTACTTCTTTAGTCCCTAGATCCCTCTTCTAGGTTTCTTAACATTATAATTAATACTCCCTTAATGTAACTTATACGTTTCTCCGTAATGGGTTAGTTTTAGATAACTTTTTTATCTAGCTATATATAAAAGTCTTCCTATTTGTTATTGTGTTGTTGCTTATACTACTTTCTGTATAACTAGTTTAGTGTATATGGTTTATCTATTAGAAAGTACCTTGTTATTACTATATTATAATATCCTTTAGTATGTTTTTCTTTAAACCTAGTTAGGATATCTAGATCCTCTTCTTATTCTAGTTTATCTAACCATTTTACCCTAGGTGTCCCTGCACTTGACCTATTAGTAACTATTTATATAGGTGCTCTGTCCCTTATACAACCTGGTATAGCTAACCTCTTATCTAGCTTTTGCTCTTGCTATGTAATAATTCTTATCTTAAACTTATCTATAGTTTTTTGTTTTCTACGTCTTGTAGCTAGATCTTTATAGTCGTTTTGCTTTTTAATCCTGGTATTAACTGTTTAATCTTTAGGCTAAATACTACGTTTACCTAGGATTACTAACATTCTTACTTATTCCCCAAACTTATAGTTCTTGAACTTGCGTCCTATACTTATTTGTTTGTTACTAAACTGAGTTACTACTCTTTTCTATTGGTTTTCGTCCGTTGTGGGTCCTTAGGTATATCTTATCTCGTTTTAAGAATCTTAAGCTTCTTATATCTCTTCTTAAGAATCTTAAGCCTGTGACCTTTTGCCTTTATTAAGTAATAAGCTAGTACTAGTAGTTGTCTACTTACTTAGTTTCTTCTAAACGTTACTCCTATCGTTTTATAAAGCAATGGAAATCGTATCTAATAGTGTCGCAATACCCGTTACTAAACCTTGTTTTATAATAGTCTTAATCTCTACTTCTGTTTTAACTTCTTTAAGGTTTATATACTTCTAGTAAGCTGCCTTTATTGCCTTATTATTAGTAAATGCTTTGCCTATATTAAACTTATTGTCTTTAATGTCTAATCTATAAGCTGGTTTATTAGTTCCTCTAAACTTAGATAATAATAGCTCCTATAGCTAATAGCTTACGCCGTACTTAGCATCCTTATAAATTTAGTATACATTGTTGTAACAATACGCAAAACTGTTAATTGAACACTTTTTTGTTCCTTATAGTGCACCGTTATCCCTTTATACGTATGTGCTGTCTGCTGGCCTGGTTCCCTTTACTATATAGTTACTCTAACTACCTTTATAGTCTCTAGCGAAATGACCTTGTTTTCCGCAATTTATATAAGCCCTATCTTTAAACTATTTTTCTTATTATAGAGTCCGCCTAAATATCTTCTGCTGCTAAAATCCCTAGTTTAGCCTCTACTCCTAGGTTCTTTAATTACTTAATCCTTAACCTTTAGGTTTCTATAGTTTCTTTCCCCACCTTTAGGTTTCTTTAGTACCGCTTAGGTCCATTAGCTCTGCGCCATTCCATAGTTTTTAACTCTATATCTGTCATTGCGTACTCTGCGCCTTATATAACTATAGAACTCTGTCTTGCCCTCTCTTAGCTTGTTCCCTTTAATAGATCCTATTATTAATCTTTATTAACTGGTCTATTAACTTCCTTAGAGTATCCGTATCTTCTATTAGGATGATTACGTCCTAGACTTTAGCCTTAAGTCCTTATTTATACTGTGCCATAAGCACCAGTTACGACGGCGTTGATGGTAGCTATAACCTTAGGACCAGGAGACACTAGTATAGCGGATACGGATTCTCAAGTAGTTATGCGAGGTTAGTTATAGGAAATAGTTAATCACTTATAAGACAATAATAGGATACTTAAAAAACGCATTAATGGAATCAGAGTAGCGAAAATTAAACTACCTTTAATCGAACGGTTCTTAGGAGAGAAGTTAAAGCTTAAGGGGTTTCTTACGCAGATACACTTTAAGGTTATGCAGGAAGGAGCGAAGTTAGTAATATCGTTAGATTAAGTAGCCTATGCAGGATTGTTCCTGACAGGAAGGGCACTTAAGTGGTTTAAACCATATCTCACAGAGATATAGGCTAATGGCATAATAACTACTAACTAGGACGTATGGTATATATTTGCTAGTTAGAATAAGTTTGCAGAATAACTAACGCAGATGTTTAGAGACCCAGAGGCCATAACCACAGCAGAACGAAAGCTTTAGAACTTAGTATAACGCACTTTAGCAATTAAGTATATAACATAGTTTTAAACACTAGCTATGTAGGTTGAGTAGAATGATAGGGCGCTTATAGCATAGTACAAATAGGGACTTAAGGCTAAAGTCTAGGACGCAATTATTCTAATAGAAGATGCGGATACTTTAAGGGAGTTAATAGACCAGTTAATAAAGATCGATAATAGGATCTATTAAAGGGAACAAGCTAAGAGAGGGCAAGACAGAGTTCCACAGTCATATAAGGCGCAGAGTACGCAATGACAGACATAACGTATAACACATATAACACGTACCTTACGTACAAAAGAGAATTTCTTAGGAGTATGGTTGTGTATTTAAAGGACCTTAGTCCCTACCGTAGATAGTTCTCTCCTTATAGTGAATCTTAGAATATAATTGGAGTTAATCTGTTAGGCAACCACTCTACTAGTTATTATTATGTTGTTGATTTATTCTTACCTACATACCCAGCCCAATAATAGGACCTACTGTAGTTCCTACTACAAAGTTCCGTTATATATTTACTACCTCCTTAAGATCTAGTCCCTCAGATCTCTTAGCATTGTAGTACCTTTTCATTTGTTCTTATACTAGTTTAGCTGTTTCTGTGAGGTCTACATAAAGATTCATTAACGTCTCCATTCTTTGTTTAGCTGTGCTACTTGTCTTTTTTACTTAACGTGGCGATAACGATATTCTTGGTTCATATCCGTAATTCGCCTTAAATAGTAATGTCCCTATTCCTTCTTATAGTGTACTCCTCTTGAAGCCTTGATCCTATTACAGGACAAGATTATAACGCGATCTTAGTAATAGTGGACAAGCTAACAAAGTGGGGATACTTTATAGCATGCACTAAAGAGATATTAGCAGAAGATATCGCTAGAATCTATATAAAGGAAGTATTTGCAAGACACAGAGCACTAGACAAGATTATATCGGATAGAGATCCAAGATTTATAGCAGCATTTTAGGAAGTATTTCTAGCAGAATAAGGGGTTTGCGTAGCAATATCTATAGCGTATTATCCGCAGACGGATGGATAAACGGAAAGACTAAACTAGACACTAGAACAGTATCTAAGGCACTATATTAGTTATGCACAGAACAATTAGGTATCGTTATTACCATCACTATTTAAGGCGAATTACGGATATGAACCAAGAACATTGTTATCGCCACATCAAGCAAAAAAGACAAGTAGCACAGCTAAATAAAGAATAGAGACGTTAATAAATCTTTACGCAGACCTTACAGAAACAGCTAAACTAGTACAAGAACGCAACCTGCTAAGACTTAAAGGAGCGACGCTGAGCCTTAAGGGCCCAAGCAGTCTCTTCAGCAGAACGGTGGAGTTTGGCGCGCGTGGCAGCCAACTTAGACTTAAGCTTTGCAGTAGTAGATTAAACACAAGACCCTACAATAAGTTACTTAGGGAACTCGAAGACTGTTAAGAGTTATAGGACGCGTATACTTAGCGTTAGAAATAGAGCGAACGTCATAGAACGACTAAATGTTTACTTTAATACACTCTAAGCAAAACAAGGGTTATTAAGATAAAGGACTTGCTATCACAACATATACTAACCCTACTTTTGCACAATAAGAATACGGAGACGACATTATCTTACTAAGCAATAGTATAGCAGCTATAGTGTAAGCACAGTACTGCGCTTATAAAGAAGAAGAGGCTTTAGGTATAATAAGTAAGGATATTAACCAGACTAATTAAACGGATATTACACCTCTAGTAGACAACTTGGAGATATTAGAAATCTTTAAGAATAAAGATAAAGAGGAGGGAGATAGTGTTACGGACGCTTTAAGTATAATATTATAACTACTTAGGGAAAAGTTGCAGGAAGCTAGTTGGTTAATATAGGTATAGTCTAGAATAGATCTGGTGGAACTATATAACAAGAAATAGTAAGCGAGTCACATAATATTATATATAGTATACGGAGTATACGCAGTGTATATTTATATATAATACGTATAACACATACCTTATATATAAGAGAGGATTTCTTAGGAGTATAGTTATATATTTAAAGGACCTTAGTCCCTACTATAGATAGTTCTCTCCTTATAGTGAATTTTAGAATATAATTAGAGTTAATCTATTAGGCAACTACTCTACTAGTTATTATTATATTGTTGATTTGTTTTTACCTATATACCTAGCCTAATAATAGGACCTACCGTAGTTTTTACTACAAGGTTCCGTTATATATTTACTACCCTAATAATAACTAGTGGAGTGGTTGCCTAATAGATTAACTCTAATTATATTCTAAGATTCACTACAAGAAGAGAACTATCTATAGTAGGGACTAAGGTCCTTTAAATACACAACCATACTCCTAATAAATCCTCTCTTATATGTAAGGTACGTGTTATACGTATTATACATAGACGTACACTACGTATACTCCGTATACTACGTATAACATTATGTGACTCGCTTACTATTTCTTATTACATGGTTCCACCAGATCTATTCTAGACCGTGCCTATATTAACTAACTAGCTTCCTGCGACTCTTCCCCAAGTAGTCGTAACATTGTACTTAAAGCGTCCGTAACACATATCCTATAAGCAATTTAATAGGCAATTACAGCTTAAGGGGAGGTAACATTATAAATAATTAATAATTACTTCGTAAAATATACTCTATTTAACTTAAGAGAAGGCCCCCTACCTTGGCCTTGCAATTATATAGATCTAGTTATTAATAAAGTAGAAGAAATAGCTAAGCAACTACAAGCCACCGGAAGGATTTGTAAGGTTATAAATATTTAGAACTTTATTAACCTTCCAGGTAAAGAAGTAGAGGATTAATTAAGGATCTTATTAAGCATATAGTAGAGCTCTACGCTAGGCCTAATCGCAATATAGAAACAAATAAGGAGGACGCCTAACAACCTCAAATTAAGCTTAATAAGGCGCTAGAGGCTTTACAAACGCTTTAATTATATAAGGAACAACAGGAAGATGGTAATAGAGAGGTTATTATAACTCTATTAAAGCACAATTATTAAATTTAAGGACGACGACTTTAAAACACCAAGCAAGTGGCAATTACCTCTTTTTTTAGTAGAGCCAGTTACCCAATTACGGCTTCGCGCACGTAGACACATAATACCATACTATAATTTTAATTTTTGGTGTATCTTATATACAAAACCTAAATACAACGATACCTTTGGTATTACGATACGCTCGGCTGCAGAAGCCGTATTGTACTAAGGAGTTTTGCCTGTACATGGTGAACCACGAAAGGGTTAGGCTGTCCGCGTGAGACTTTGTGGTCGATGAGATATTCAGCTCGCTTGCTAATCCCTGCATAGGTTCCTTGTCTTGCCACCCGACTCAGTTACCTTCCCCTTGCCTCAGTTACTACCCCCTACTTGACTCGATCAACTACTCCCTATTACGTACCCCCCAACTGATCCTGCACCGACATCATGTATATATAGTCTCTTTTCTTTCATAGATCCATCAATACGGAGCTTCTAGCCAAAAAACACCGCAGGGTGGTTACGGGCGGTCTTATGGGCGGTGGCCGCCTAAGGTTGGTAGGGGTAACCGGCAGAAGCTGCCCCAATGGCGTCTAAGGTGACCCCAGAAGTGGCTTAGAGAGCGCCCAATTTTCGGCTGCAAGGGCGCCCTTCCGGCTCAACCCTGCGGTGTTTTTTGGCTAGAAGCTTCGTACACAAGTTCTTCTTTCCAGACCTGGCACCGATACGAACCAATACAAACCAATAAAATATCGGTTATCGGAAATATATCGGCAATATGATATTGCCAATATTGGGTAAAAAATTAAAATAACTAGCTTTACGCAGCCTTACATT
>Ga0307507_10005895_pt1 | contig 19499 bp, 4 predicted proteins | sample 7_EM_MG_FD_207223 | JGI IMG/M metagenome (GOLD analysis project Ga0307507, IMG submission 207223) | Populus trichocarpa ectomycorrhiza microbial communities from riparian zone in the Pacific Northwest, United States - 7_EM | ecosystem: Host-associated > Plants > Roots > Unclassified | place...
ACACCTCGCGTACAGCTTACGTCAGCTACGCGTAGGTATATCACCTCCTTACGCCCTCAACCCTTACGATCGATCGCGCAACGTCTTGTAGACTCCTCGAATACATACGCTCTGTAGCCATTGCCCCCGTCCTGTGACATTACGTTGCGCCTTTTTTATCACCAACGCTTAGCCTACGACCAATTCTACGTCTCCATAATACCACAGGCGCTGCCAGAAGCAGCGTGTCTCCCACTTCGTACCTTTAAAGAACCGACGATAGTAAGACGAAATTCCTTACTAGCTACTATGCCAAACTTAAAGAATAATCCAATACCTATATTAAACCTACGACGCTAATTAATCCTAGGAGGATTTAATTTATTAGCCTTAGCCTTAACCCCTAAAGGGAAGCCTAGTGGCTTAAAAGACTACAACAACCTTAATAAGGTGGATATTAACAATATCTTATCTTTTATTAACTATATAACTACGGATAAATAAGCTAAAGGGCTACTACCCATTAAAATCAAGATATGAGACGCTAAGATGTTTATAAAAATGGTAATATAAGAACCTAATAAATACTACCGCCTTCTATAGAACTATTATCTAAAGCTTATATAAGCTAAGATGCGCGCTATTTAAGATTACAATATTATCTAAGACCTATAAGCTTATAAGGCGCTCGCTAATAATATACACTAAGAGATTAAAGATAACCTCCGTAAGTCTAAACGCAACGTCCAATAATTAAAGAAGGCTAAGATTATACTTATTACTACAGTTACTAAAAGAGAGGGTATAATTAAATACCTATAATCTTAGCTTAATAAGCACATTTATAACAATACTAGACACCCCTCTACTATATATAACACCACCTATATCTCTATGCCCCTAGCAACCTTACCTACTTAACGCTTAATAAAGGGTTAGCGCCGAGCAGCTTCGCCTAATAGGAACCCCTACTATAGCGATAATAAAAGCTATAATAACTAAACCTAAACTGCCACTATAGGGTCTAATATACGCTACCCTAATCCCCTAATCTTTAAGGGTGACCGTAAGGAATATAGCTACTAGAAGATGCAAATCCGCAAAAAACTAACCTAGAGCGCCTGCCTTTTCCCCACAGAAGATGCTAAGATTGGCTACATTATTAGGCGAATAAAGGGTATCCCATTTAATAGGCTCTTCGCTTAATGGGAGACTAGCAGTTCTTAAAAGTAGTAGTCCTACTAGAAAGTCCTTAACAACCTTAACTAAATATACCGCGACTATAACCTAGTAGCCACTAGTTAAGCTAAACTATGTACCCTAAAGATAAGTCCTACTAAATTATTTAACGAGTTCTATATTAAATTCTAGAAATATACTAGAGTCCTTACCTAAGATAATACTAAAGACCAGGAAGACCTTAAAAAAGTTACTTATTGCCTTAGTCACATAGCCGCTAGCTACAATTATAACAACGTTTACAATATGGTAGCAGCCCTATAGAAGATTAAATAACGGCTAAACTAGATCGCTACTACAAACCCCTACCTAAAGACCTCCTTATAGAAGCCCTCTAGACCTACTAAACTACTAACGCCTACTACCTTAAGCAACACTACTGGTCCTAATATCAACCTCTCTATACCAACCTTCTTACAGAAGTTACTAGATGGAGAACGCGAGCTACTCTAGAAGCTAAGGCGTTGCTATAGATGCTATTAAGAAGGCTATTATAGCTATAGCCTAAACTGCCTAATAGCTAGGTTTAGTAGCTACCACCTAACACCTAACCTAGTACCTTAAACACTAAATACATTACTATATGCCACTACCGTACAAGACGAAGACGCAGTAATAGCAGTAGAGTTAGATACGGAAATAGAAAATACGCAGTCCCAGCCCTAAGTCGCAGGTTAGGACACCCTAACAATAAGGGGATCTATATATTAGCCTACTTAATAGATAACTCAGTAAAGATAAATAGACAGAAATAGATAGTTTTACCTATAATAGGAATTACTGCTAAAAAACAATATAAAAGCCGTTCTATAATTAATTGTAGAGCTATTAATAAATTTATAGATACCCAATTTATGCGTACTTACAACCTATCTACCTTACCCCTTACTAAAGCCCGCGCCCTATAACTCGCTGACGGTAGTTATACCGCATAAAAGATCACCTATATGGCATAACTCCACCTAGATATAAACGGGCACTAGGAAGAGCTCTAGGCCTATATTATACCACTTGCTAACTACCCTATTATCCTTAGAATAAACTGGCTCAAATAATACAACCCCGCCATTAACTAGAAAAAGACAGAAGTAACCTTTAACTCTAAATACTATAGAGAGACTTGCCTAGGATATAGCCTAGCCGCCTCTATCTACTCCCTAGGATACCAACCTAAGGAACCCCTTATTACCCTACCTATAACCAACTGCTACTATATAAGTGCTGCGGCCTTCTACTGTATGGCATATAAGAAAGGCTAGACCGTTACCATAGCCTCCTAATTATAACTATATAAGCTTAATAAAGAACAGGACCACGTCCTCTATAGTAATAGGATAGACATAGTTAACCTTCTAGAAAATAATACCCCTATAGAACTCTACAGACTTTTACCTTCAGACTTTAAAAAGTTTATAAAGCTTAAAAAAGGACTTACCAATAAGAAACTCCGCAAGCTCCTCCCCAAAAAGTACCATAACTTTATTAATATATGCTTATAAAAGAGCGCAGATATACTCCCCCTATATTAACCTAATAACTACGCTATTAATATTAAATAAGGAAAAACGCCACCCTATAAGAGACCTTACCTAATATTAAAAGACAAACTCCTAGTTATTAAAAAGTATATTAACGAACACCTCAATAAAGGATTTATTCATCCCAGTATATCCCTAGCAGCCGCCCCTATCCTCCTTACTAAGAAGCCAGGAGGAGGTATCCAATTCTACGTTAACTATAGAGGTGTCACGAAGTTCAAATAGATGAGTTCATTGATGAAATGGGTTAATTGATTGATCTTGACTTGATCGTTAATGATCTTATATCGTGTCTTTTTGACCTTGATCTGACGTGTCTTTAGTAACATGTCTTCGTGCACGTGACTCGTGCACGTGACCCACGCCTTTAGATAATATAGATTATCTAACACACCCCCTTAGCTTTAAGCTCTTTGAGGTCAAAGCTAGCCACCTTCTCGTGTCCGTTAATGAGTTAATTAAACCGTAATCTTATCTAAATCCTTCTATCTTACTCTAATACTGTCCTTTAGGTCCTCTAGTTGCTTCTCCTTATCTAGCTACTTCTTAATATCCACCATCCCAATTATATTAACAAAGCTTTAAAACCTCTACTTGGGTAGGGCCTTTATAAGTCTATCAGCAATTATCTCCTTTATTGCTGTCTATTAAAATCATACTTATCTCATTGCGTATTCCTAATGTAGCCAGTGTTAATAGATGTTAACGTATTAGAGCTTTATAATTAGCTTTACCATATCTTCTATAATTAGTTAAAGCGTCTGTGTATTATCGCATTTAATAATTAAGGGCTCATTTAGGCGTAACGTTATTGCTTTAAACAGCCTACTAATAAAGATAGCTTCCTTTACTATCTATAATAGGGCTAACAACTTGGCTTCTATACTCAATATCGTCACCATACCCTGCTTGTTTGCTCTCCAGGCGATCGGCCCCCTAAATAGCTTTATAATGTATCCTTGCGAGCTCTTTCTGTTAATGGAGTTGTCCGCGAATAATATATTACTGGCACAGATAAATAATTGCGCTTTACCTCTACCATCTCTTCCGTCGTCTTATCCTTTGTCGCGTATTCCTTTATCTTTCCCTCTACCATTCGTTCCTTCCTTATCTTCTCTATAGTAGATTGCTCTGCTCCTCGTGCTATATAGGTACTGGATTACTCTGTCTACCACTTAATAGTACTTTTAGCTTGGGTTCTAATTAAACCTTACCAGCCGTAATACTACAAAAGCAATATCCGGACGCGTTATAGTGCCTGCATAAAGTATTAAACCCATTTTTCTCTGATATAGCATTGTAGAAGCTGCTTCTCTTGGTAGGGACATAGAACGGACTAGTAGGTCTATATCAGGGGACAGAAGCGTTAGACGGATCGATTAGTAATTAGTAGGGAGGAGTTCCGATTCTGCCATAGGAGTGTCTAGAAAACGCCCTCTGAGATCTATCTTATACTAGTTAGCTATCTTCTTAATATAGGCTTTTTAAGATAGCCATAGGAGCCTCTGGCTATAATTACATAGCACATGGATTCCTAGGAACTATTTTAGCTCGCCAAGGATACTTATCTGGTATTCCTTGTATAGCTCCTTAATTGCTTCTTAAGCTTTCTTCTTATCTGTCTTTTGGTAGCAGAAGATAATATCGTCAACATAAAAAAAGACAACTATTCCACCTTTTAGTATAATACACGGCTTCTGAGGTACCTCTTTAAAGCCCAATTCGTTTAACGAGCTCGTGAGATTCTTCTGCTATAATAGTGGTAATCGTTAGAGTCCGTATAAGGCTTTTCTTAAGCGCAGTACTTTATCTTTCTTTCCTTTGTTGAACCCTGGCGGTAGCTTTATGTAGACAACCTTATTAAGATTATAATGGATAAATATATTAACTGCATCTATCTATATCGTCTCCAGGTCGAATTTTGCGGTAATTGCTATAAGGGTTCGGAAGGTCGTACTAGCTAATATAGTAGCTCTTATAGGTAGGTCTCCTAGGGCCTATTAATTTCCGCATACTACTAAGCGTGCCTTGCATTTCTGGAGAAATCCGTGCTTGTCCGTCTTGTAGATAAACACCTATATTAAGCTAAGAACCTGCTATCCCTTTATATACTTTTTGTCTGTTTCTTGAAACGACCTTATTTGATAATAAGATTAGAGATAGGCTTGTTAAGCCTCTTAGAACTGATCTCGAAGAGGATACATATTAAGGTCCTAGATTAACTGAGGTGGCGGAGGTAGGTTCTTCCTATATAATCTAACATTATATATTCTGCCTAATTTTAGCTTGCTGTTATTAAGTCAACTATTAAGATTGAACTTCCTTCCTGCTAAAAAGGCGCCTTAATAGGCTAATATGATCCTTTTAGTAACAAAGTCTTTAAACCTATTATTACAGGCTTCCTTAAACGAGTCTTTAACTAAGTTATTGGACACCCCCTAAGTGTTAAACGTATCTCCTGCTTAATAAGTAACGTCTTAATTAGTACCTTGTACACCTAACTTTATAGGATACTTGACGTGAAAGGCATATAGAGATTCTTCGTCTTCTTCTGTTAGAGGTGGTATACAGTACGCATCTTTAAGAGCTCTTGCAAGCTCGAGATCTGCTGACTTATTAAAGGTTTAAACTGGCTTATTAACGTCGTTATTGTCTTTCTCTTAAATTAATAGTTTAAATATTTCTTTATTATCTTCCAGAAGGACCTTATTCTTAGTTAGGGTATTAGGGAGTTAAATCTTCTTAATTAGCGTATCTAATTCAGCGTATAGGTCCTTTAAGATGTCCGTTTACTTGCCGTTAAAGAACGTCTTTTTATCAAAGATGACGTCCCTAGTAGAGATAATAATACCTTTATATGGGATCCAGATCCTGTAGATATTGGTAGAGTTATAGCCAACGAGGTAGCTAATATGGGCTCGCGGATCTAGCTTGCTTAGCCTTTTCTTCTTTAGCTAGGCATCCGACGTCATCACATACGCCCTACAGCTGTAGGCCCTTAGGTGCGCTAGTTGCGGCTTTCTTAACCTATTAGCTAGGTAGGTATGGAACCTTTTATATAGTAATTTCCATCCATTGCTTTCTCGTGGCGTTTGATCTCGAAGGTAGACTATATAGTTAACGATCTCATTCCATAGATTATGCGGTAGCTTGGCAGCAATTCTTATTACTTATATTCTCTCAATAATTACACCCCCTAAGCGTTTGGCGGTACCATTATAAGCTTGGGTATATAGCGCTGAAGGCTTAAATATAATCCCTTAAGTCTATAGCTATTTGAGAGTTTTCTTTCTCCCTAGCTCGTTGTTTGATCTAATAGTGTTAACTTTAAGGTTATACCTCAGACGAATCCATTAGATGAAATTTTTAAGCACTTATAGTATCTCCTTCTCCTTACCATACGTCGTTATAAAATACGGGAAGGTTTTTCCTAAGAAGGTGTTGTAAATAAATATAACTTATATAAATCCAGTATGCGCTTCCTTAAGGTCAGTCTAGTTAATATAGAGGTTAAGATAAGGTTTATTAATATTCTATTTTAAGAACCTTCTTAAGACCTAACGCTTGATTTTGGCGAGACTGCAATATTAATATTCCGTTGTCTTTGGGCCTTATAGCTTAACTCCTAGGGCGTTGAGACCTAGATAGTAAAGGCTTATAGGTCCTAGATGACCTAGACGCAGATACTATAGATACGCATTACCTTTTAAATCTAGACAAGCGTCTCTTAACGATGCTCTGCGCTTCCGTTGGCGGCGTAGCAGTCGGCTTATATTAAACGCTAATAGACTTCCTGGTCGGACGTATTTAATAGTCTGTTATCCATAACGTTCTTCCATTTAATATAGAATTATGTTGTTCTTCCAAACTAGCAGATTATTATCTCCTTTATTATCCTAGTAGAACCCTTGTTTTTAAAGTAGACGGAACGACACTAGATTCGCATTAAAGTCCATATAAAAGGCAATGTCCTTAAGATATAGGATTCCCTTGCTCTTATCTGGTTTTATAACCTAGATAGTGACATTGCCGTAACCTAGTATAGGCACTTCTAAGCTGCCGGCAATGATATATTTGTGTCTTAGAGCTTTCCTAAAATTATAAAAACGAGAGAGGTTATTAAAGATATAAAGAGTGGTTCCTAAGTTAAGAATGGTTAATAGCTTTAATAGATAGAGTTAATTGGTATAATATAATTCTAGGAATATTATATTGGCTTCTCCTTTAATCTTAACTGTCTCCTATTATTGTTAAGCTTTATCAACCTTTGATTCCTTAAGCTTAAGTTATTCCACTTGGGCAGCTAGATCCTTATCTTGCTCTACCTTTATAAGCACCCTTTTTATATGTATACCTATGGCTTTGAATCCCTTAGGCCTTTTGCTCTTAAATAGATACTAATAGTTAGGAAGGGTATGTCCCCTTATATCACATGCCAGGTATTTGAGGTTCTTTAACCTTTTAGAAAACGTCTCTTTAGTTAAATTTATACCTGCCCTTTTTTGGCTATGAGATAAGTTGTTCCCTTTTCCTTTTTGGACTTTAGCAGCAATAGAGATACCCTCTTCGGGCTCTCCTACGAAGTCTATGTTAAATGCACTCCTTCTTGCCGTCGTAGGTACGGCTTTGGAAAGGTTTTGGAATGCTTCTTGTAGCTCTATTGCTACTTTATGGTATTCTGATAAGGGAGCCTTTTTGGTATTATTTACCTGCTTTGTGTATAGAACAAAATAGGTTTCGCTTATAGGTTATATTGCATTTATAAGGTCTATTAGCTAGATCTTATTAGTTATCTATAGAAGATTATACTTCTCTGCTATCTTTATTACATACTCCTATTAGTCAAGCTACTGGGTGACCTTTGTCTGCTTAAGCCCCTTGAGTGACTCTGTATACTACAGCTATACCTTCCTTATTATAAAGTTCTTTAAGGGCTTAGTGTCTTCTTTTAAACGAATTAGCCATTCTTTGACTGTAAGGGAAGGGTCAAGCAGTAGCTTCTTCTAAATTGATACTGTGGACGTGATCTAGGTGCGTATCTATTGCAGATGCTCTTCCTGTTTTAGGAAGTACTTTATATCCTAGTTGTAGTATCGTCTACTGTTCTTATACGCTTTCTGTTAATTTGTTAAGAGCTGTGCATATAAGGTTGCATTCTCATTGAAATTAGTGACTTCTAGATAGGCTGGTTCTTGTAGTAGAGCTTGTTGAGGTGCTGTATTATTTGGGTCAACGTGGGCCCAAATTCGTTTGTCCACAAGGGCTTGTAGTTGCTATAGCTATTGTTCCCAGTCTTCTGGTTTATTGAGGATGATCGTGGTCGACGAACTCGACGTCGGTGGAGTCATTTTGACTGATAGGCAAAGGAGGAATTGAGATAGTATTTTGTTGTTAGGATCGTCCTTGTCGTCAGGATCGTCCTTGTCATCAGAGTCGTCCTGTGACGATTGATGTGGAATCTCGTAGAATCTCGTGGAAGGTTCGTGTCAGAATCGTCCTGTGACACTTGTGATAGGATTTCTGTCAGAGTCTGCGTCTTGACGATGAGGTAGAATTTCTTCAAATGATTGAGTAATAGCTGACTAGCTTCTTAAGTCGGCGGACCGGGCTCATAACTGTCACGAAGTTCAAATAGATGAGTTCATTGATGAAATGGGTTGATTGATTGATCTTGACTTGATCGTTAATAATCTTGTATCGTGTCTTTTTGACCTTAATCTGACGTGTCTTTAGTGACGTGTCTTCGTGCACGTGACTCGTGCACGTGACCCACGCCTTTAGATAATACAGATTATCTGACAAGAGGACTTAACGCTATTATAATTAAGAACCAATACCCTATACCGCTTATACATAAGACTCTTAAGCGGCTTAGTTAAGCCAAAATTTATACTAAGCTTAATATTATCGCCGCCTTTAACCGCCTTTAAATACGGGAAGGTAACAAATGGAAAACTACATTCGCATTACGCTTTAGCCAATTTAAATATACCGTTATACCCTTTGGCGTATACAATAGCCTAGGCAGCTTCCAAAGCTACATTAATAACGCCTTATAGGACTACCTTAATGACTTCTACTCTGCGTACCTGGACAATATACTTATTTACAGCAATAATCCCTCTAAGTATACTAAGTACGTTTAAAAGGTCTTACAGCACCTTAGGGACGCAGGACTTTATATTAATTTAAAGAAGTGCAAATTCTTAGTTATAGAAGTAAAATACCTTAGACTAATTATTACTACTAAGAGTGTCCATATGGACCCCAAGAAGGTATGTATAATTACCAAATAGTAAACCCCTAACTATATTAAGGACGTATAAGCTTTCCTTAGTTTCGCTAACTTTTATTAAAAATTTATATACAACTTCTTAGGTGTTATAGCACCACTTACAGCAATAATACAAACAAAGGGCCTATCCGCGAAAGGAAGAAAAACATATTTATATTTTATCTGGACGCCTAAATGCGAGAAGGCGTTCCAAGACCTTAAAAATGCTTTTACTAAAGCACCTACCCTAGCCCACTTTATACTAGGACAATAACTCTATCTTAAGACTAACTCCTTAGACCATATTAACGCAGGCGTCCTCTCCTAGATAGGTAATAATAGCCTTCTTTACCTAGTTGTATTCTACTTGTCTAAGCTTACACCATAAGAATATAACTATGAGATCTATAATAAGAAACTTCTCGCGATTATATAAGCGTTTAAGGAATTCTAACTAGAACCCTCCTTAGTAGAACCTAATCAGCTAACTAAAGTCCTTACAGATTATTGCAATCTTAAGTACTTTATAACTATAAAACAGCTAAACTAACGCCAAGTACGCTAGAACGAGTTCCTCTCTAGTTTTAACTTTAAAATTGCATATAGGCTAGGAGTATAAGGTACTAAGCCTAATAGCCTAATACGCCGCTTATAAGACCTTCCTTAGTCTAAAGATAACCCCTATAACTAGTTCCAACAATAGACGATCCTAAAAGCACAAAATTTGGCCCTAGGTATGCTACCTACAATAAAGCCAACTATACCTCAGCTCCACACTATAGAACTAGAATTACCTCCTAAAATTAACAAGCTTATTACTACGGTATATAATACCTCTGTTAACCTATTACTATATTAACTTATTGCCGTAAAGACCGCTAGCGCCTATACACTGCCAACTAACCTCCAAAGCTTAGGCCAGATTAATATGGCAGCCTTAGAAGTAAAAGAGAACAGGCTTTATTATAAAGGCCGTCTATTTATCCCTAACTTAGAAAATCTATAACAGCAACTAATCTAAATGGCCTATAACCTCTAATTAAGCGGCTACCTAGGTAGAGGAGGAACCTATAAGCTTTTTAGCTAATACTACTTCTAGCCTAAAATAATAGACTTAGTTAAATGCTTTATAGGCGCCTACTATAGTTATAAGTATACTAAGGCCTTTAATATAAAGTACTAAGGACTACTGCACCCTCCACTAGTACCTATACGACGATGGGCAGATATCGCTATAGATTTCATTATTAACCTACTACCCTATAAATAACACGGCCGTACCTATAAGAACATCCTTATAATAATATACCAACTTATAAAAGAGCGCCACTATATCCCAACTAAAGGTGTAGCTGTTAGTAATGTTACTAACGCCTTCCTCCGCGAAATCTACCGATTATATAGGTTACCTAACTTAATTATGTCCAACTAAGGCATACAGTTCGGCTCTGATATATAGAGACGAATCTGCTAACGCCTTAGCATCTCTGTTAAGATATCTATATCCTTCTACTATAAAACTACTAGGCAACCAAAAAACGCTAATACTAGCATAAAAGCGTACCTATAATAGGTAGTTGCCTATAGTTAAGACAACTGGGTAGATTACCTCCTACTAGGTAAATTTACAGTAAATAACTACATTTTAACTACTATAGGACTTACCCCGTTCTTTGTAAACAAGGGATATCACCCCTAATCCAGCATAGAGCCACTAGAACCTATTAATAAGAAACTGCTATATAGAAAACGCCTTAAAATGCTACTTACTAACCAGTATATAGACCGCATAAAAAATCTACTTAACTACTACAAGGGAGAAATGGCCTAGGCTTAAGTAAAGTAGGCCTACTTTGCTAACCGTTATAGAACGCCACCACCGGAGATGCGTGTTGGTAACTAGGTATGGCTAGACGCACATAATATCTCTACGCAGAGGCCTATAAATGTTACGGACGCTTTAAGTACGGTGTTACAACTACTTGGGGAAGAGTCGCAGGAAGCTAGTTGGTTGATATAGGCACGGTCCAGGATGGATCCGGTAGAACCATATAACAAGGAATAGTAAGCGAGTCACATGATGTTATACGCAGTGTACAAAGTATATGCAGTGTACGCCCGCGTATAACACGTATAACACGTACCTTACGTACAAGAGAGGATTTCTTAGGAGTATAGTTATGTATTTAAAGGACCTCAGTCCCTACTATAGATAGTTCTCTCCTTATAGTAAATCTTAGAATATAATTAGAGTTAATCTATTAGGCAACCACTCCACTAGTTATTATTATGTTGTTAATTTATTCTTACCTATATACCTAGCCTAATAATAGGACCCACCGTAGTTCCTACTATAAGGTTCCATTACACATTCACTATTAAGGTTATGGTATTAAATAAGATTAAATAACATGCCACCTAAAGTACTAGTTATAATAGCGTTGATAATAGCTACAGCCTTAGGACTAGGAGACACTAATATAGCAGATATAGATTCTTAAGTAGTTATATAAGGTTAGTTATAGGAAATAGTTAATCACTTATAAGATAATAATAGGATACTTAAAAAACGCATTAATAGAATTAGAGTAGCAAAAATTAAGCTACCTTTAATTAAACGGTTCTTAGGAGAGAAGTCAAAGCTTAAGGGATTTCTTACGCAGATGCACTTTAAGGTAATGCAGAAAGGAGCAAAGTTAGTAACATTGTTGGTTTAAGTAGCCTATACAGAATTGTTCTTAACAGAAAGGGTACTTAAGTGGTTTAAACTATACCTTATGGAAATACAGGCCAATGGTATAACAACTACTAACTAGGACGTATGGTATATATTTACCAGTTAGAACGGGTTCATGGAACAACTAATATAGATATTTAGAGATCTAGAGGCTATAACTATAGCAGAACAAAAGCTTCAGAACTTAGTATAACGCACTTTAGTAATTAAGTATATAATACAGTTTTAAACACTAGCTATGTAGGTTAAGTGGAATAATAGGGCGCTTATAGCACAGTATAAATAAGGACTTAAGGCTAAAGTCCAGGATATAATTATCCTAATAGAAGATATGGATACTCTAAAAGAGTTAATAGACCAGTTAATAAAGATTAATAATAGGATCTGTTAAAGGGAACAAGCTAAGAGAGGGCAAGATAGAGTTCTATAGTTATATAAGGCGTAAAATACGCAACGACAGATATAGAGTTAAAAACTATAGAATAGCGTAGAGCTAATAGACCTAAGCAGTACTAAAGAAACCTAAAGATAGAAAAAGAAACTATAAAAACCTAAAGGTTAAGAATTAAGTAATTAAAAGACCTAGAAGTAGAGGCTAAACTAGGGATTTTAGTAGTAGAAGACATTTAGGCGGACTCTACAGCAAGAAAAATGGTTTAAAGATAGGGCTTATATAAATTACGGAAAACAAGGTCATTTCGCCAAAGACTATAAAGGTGGTTAGAGTAACTATATAGTAAAGGGAACAAGACCAGTAGATAGCACGTATATATAGAGGGACAATAGTGTATTATAAGGAATAAAAGAGTGTTTAATTAACAGTTTTATATATTATTATAACAATACATGCCGAATTTATAAGGACGCTAAGTACGGCGCAAGCTATTAGCTATAGGAGCTATTGTTATCTAAGTTTAAAGGAACCAATAAACTAGCTTATAGATTGGACATTAAAGATAATAAATTTAATATAGGTGAAGCATTTACCAATAATAAGGTAATAAAGGCAGCTTACTAGGAGCATATAGACCTTAAAGAAGTTAAAATAAAAGCAGAAACTAAGACTATTATAAAATAGGGTCTAGTAACGGATGTTATAACACCATTAGATACAATTTCCATTGCTTTATAAGATAATAGGAGTAATGTTTAGAAGAAACTAAGCAAGTAGATAACTGCTAGTGCTAGCTTATTACTTAATAAAGGCAAAAGGCCACAGGCTTAAGATTCTTAAGAAGAGATAAAAAAAGCTTAAGATTTTTAAGATAAGATAAGATATACCTAAAAACCTATAACGGACAAAAACTAATGGGAAAGGGTAGTAACTTAGTTTATAGACAAACAAATAAGTATAGGACGCAAGTTTAAGAACTATAAGTTTAGGGAATAAATAAAAATATTAGCAATCCTAGGTAAATGTAGTGTTTAGCCTAAAGATTAAACAGTTAATATTAGGATTAAAAAGTAAGGTGACTATAAAGATCTAGCTATAAGACATAAAAAATAAGAAACTATAGATAAGTTTAGGACAAGAATTATTGTATAGTAAGAGCAAAAGCTAGATAAAAGGTTAGCTACGCTAGGTTATATAAGGGACAGAGTACCCGTATAAAGAGTTACTAATAGGCCAAGTGTAGGGACACTTAGGGTAAAATAGTTGGATAAACTAGAATAAGAAGAGGATCTAGATATCCTAACTAGGTTTAAAGAAAAACATACTAAAGGATATTATAATATAGTAATAATAAGGTACTTTTTAATAGATAAACCATATACACTAAACCAGTTATATAGAAAGTGGTATAGGCAATAATATAATAACGAATAGAAAGACTTTTATATATAGCTAGATAAAAAAGTTGTCTAAAACCAACCTATTACGGAAAAATATATAAGTTATATTAAGGGAGTATTAATTATAATGTTAAGGAACCTAGAAGAAGGATCTAGGGACTAGAGAAGTAAATAACAAATCTTAGTACCCGTAGCAGAAATACCAGTAGTTAGGTTAACTAGGTATAGGTTTAAACTTAAGAATAAAGATAAACTAAGAGTTAACCTAAAATATACAGCGTATTATACACTATTATAAATAGCTTATATAGATAACATATGTAATATATATAGAGCACCAAAAGATAAGAACCGGAAGTACCTAATAAGGATATATTAGGCACTAGAGGAAAAGCAGTTTAGAAACGCCAAGTATATATATAGATGGTACCCAGTAGAAGTATAAGGTTAAGGAGACTTAATACTTTAACTAGGAAGATTTCTTACGGAAAAATGCCTAAATGGATAATAGTGGTGGGAGTGCCCAGAAAACACTTATCTATAGCATATAAAGGAAAAGAAACGAACTAAGTATTAGCCTAGGTTAGACTAAGTATAGGTAGGATCTAGCAGCCAATAGTTAGGAAAAGGGGAGGTATATAAAACTAGAGGGAACCAGTATTAGAGCCTTAAACCCTTAAAGGAATTTAAGGTTAACACCTAAATTTACAAGCTAAATGGCAAGATTAATAGTTTAAAGGATTGGTAGATAGTAGAGCAACTAAGAACTATATATCACTAAAAGTAGTGAAAAGGATAGGGTTACTATATAGATAAAAGGAATACCTATATCTACTTATAACGATTTTAGGAGATTAAATAGCCTATAGAGGAGGCATTATTAATCTTAAAATAGGACCTATTTAGTTAACTATTAAAGGAAGACCAGTTAAAATGTCTTTTAATATCCTACTACTAGGACAGGATAAGGCGATACTAAGAATGCCTTAGTTATAGGAGTACAATCCAAAGATTAATTAGGTTATAGGTTAGGTCAATATTAAGGATACTTAATAGCGTAAAGTGCAACAGTAAACCAAGTTGGTATAGTACCGAGTTAGAGCGATATATAAAGAGACTAAGCAAAGCTTAAGTTATGTACCAAAGAGATACTATAAGTATGGTAAAAAGTTATGGTTACTAGAAAGTAAAAAGCTGTTAGAGTATGCAGTATAGGACTATAAGATAGAATTAGAAGAAAAAACAAGTCTAAAGTTCTTTCTAATTTATAAGCTTACTAAAATAGAGTTAGTAGCGCTTAAGGAGTTTGTCTAGGAGAACTTACGTAAGGGATATATTAGACTATTATAGTTATTAGCGGGATATCCAGTACTATTTATCCTAAAGAAAAACAGAAAACTTAGGATGTATATAGACTATAGACAGTTAAACAGTATTACTAGAAAGGATAGGTATCCTTTACCCTTAATTAGCGAGATCTAAGATAGGATAGGTAATATAAAGATCTTTACGAAGATAGATCTAAGATGGGTATACTATTAGATTAGGATTAAGGAAGGCAACAAATAGAAGGCAGCCTTTAGGTTAAAGGAAGGACTATATAAACTATTAGTTATATAATTTGGGCTTATAAACGCACTAGTAATATTCCAGAAGTAAATTAATAGTGTATTAGGAGAATACCTAGATGAGTTTGTTATGGCATACCTTAATAATATTATTATTTACTTAGAAAGTAAGAAAGAATATAGAAAATACGTTAAGTAGGTTTTAAAGAGACTATAGGAAGAACAGATACCAGTAGCAGTTAAGAAATGCGAGTTCTTTATAAGAAAAACTAATTTTATAGGATTTATTATTAAACTAGGAAAGATTAGTATAGACCCAAAGAAAGTTAAAGCTATAGTGAATTGGCATAAACTAGAGAACGTTATATAGTTAAGGTTGTTTCTAGGGTTTTGTAACTACTATAGGAGGTTTATAGTATAATAGTTAAAAAGTATTAAGCTATTTATAAGACTAACAAAGAAAGAGGAACCGTAGGTTTGGGGTAGTAAATAGAAGGAACTATTCTAGGAACTTAAAGAGTTGTTCACCTAAGAGCTAGTCCTTAAAATCTATTAACTAAAGTTAAAAACGGTTGTTGAGATAGATGTATTAGACTTTATACTAGGAGCATACTTACTATAGAAGCATTAGGACGTATAGCATCTAGTAGCGTACTATAGTCGGAAAATGATACTACTAGAGTTAAACTATGACATCTATAATAAGGAGTTGTTAGGTATAGTTGCAGTACTTAAGAAATAGAGAGCATTCTTATAAGGCATAGAGAAACTATTTGTGGTTAAGACGGACTATAAGAACCTTACAGGATTCCTAATAATAAAGAAACTTAACCAAAGACAGGTTAAATGGGCGGAAATACTTATAGAATACTATTTCGAAATTTAGTATACCAAGGGTATAGATAATGCACAAGCAGACGCTCTAAGTAGAAAGGCTGAACTATAAAGTAATAAAAAGCTATTAGGAGCTTTATTGCGAAAGGATTAAAACAGATTAATTAGGTATAATTATCTAAAAATTATAGCAACTAAGGAAAGTTAGATCTATAAGTTACTAGAGAGTAATTAGACACAGAAGATCTAAAAAGCATAGGCAGAGGATCTGGACTTAAAGTAATATAAAAATAGAGAAGCAATATATGTGCCTAAGTCTATTATAGAAGAATTTGTTAAGGAATTCCATAAGGGAATGATATAAGAATATAACGGAGCTATAGGCTTAGTGTTAAGGCTTTAAGAGGAGTATATTATTTAAGGAATCTAGGGACTAGTAAGGCAAGTTATAAAAAAGTATCTAAATTGCTAAAGGAACAAACCAATAAGATATAAGCTGTATAGAGAGCTATAACCTGTTAAGATACTAGGAAGACCATAGGAAGTTATATTATAGGACTTTATTATTAAGTTACTAAAGTTAAGAGATTCTATTACAGGACAAGATTATAACGCGATTTTAGTGATAATAGATAAGCTAATAAAGTGGGGATACTTTATAGCATGCACTAAAGAAATATTAGCAGAAGATATTATGAGAATCTATATAAAGGAAGTATTTATAAGATATAGAGTACTAGATAAGATTATATCGGATAGAGATCTAAGATTTATAGTAGTATTTTAGGAAGTGTTTCTAGTAGAATAAGGAGTTTACGTAGTAACCTCTATAGCGTATTATCCGCAAACAGATAGACAAACGGAAAGACTAAACTAGACACTAGAATAGTATCTAAGGCACTATATTAATTACACATAGAATAATTAGGTATCGTTATTACTAGTTATATAGTTTGCATATAATACAATACCATAAAAAGGAATAGGGACATTACTATTTAAGGTGAATTATGGATATAAACTAAGAATATCGTTATCGCCACATTAAGTAAAGAAAATGAGTAGCACAGCTAAATAAAGAATAGAGACGTTAATAAATCTTTATACAGACTTTATAGAAATAGCCAAGCTAGTACAGCAAAGGATAAAAAAGTACTATAATGCTAAGAGATTTAAGGGACCAGATCTTAAAGAGGGAAATAAAGTGTAGCTACTATATAAAAATTTTAAGAGTTGACAACTAAGTAAGAAGTTAGACTATGTTAGACTAGGACCTTTTAAAATTATATAAAGAATTTTATTAGTTATGTATAAGTTAAACCTACTAGCCAAAATGAAGATCTACCCTATATAATATATTACAATGCTAGAACCAGCACATGGAGATATTAAGCTACCAGTTTATAAGGCAGACACGTATAGAGGGCAAGAATAAGACAAATGGTAAGTTTTAAAGATCATTAGTTATAAAAACATAGAGGACGAAACGTGGTATAAAGTAAAGTAAATAGGTTATAGTGAGACTACCTAGAAACTACTAAGCAACCTAGAGAACGCTATAGGAAAGGTACAGGAGTATTAAAAGAGAGTAGGTTAGGCAATATTAATAAAAAAGGATTGCTAAAAAACGAGTCGCCTAAGGGGGACCTAAGAGGAGTAATTGCTGAGCTACTTAGAGTTGTTTCCCTTATAGAAGGAGAGCTAGTTCTTTTATTACCTAGCTTGTTAAGACCCTACTAAACAAGTTTCTACTTTTTAGAGCGAACCTTCTTATAAACCTTTTTAAGATGGGTTAACCGAGCGAACACAACCTACTAAGACTTAAAGGAGCGACGTTGAGCCTTAAGGGCCCAAGCGGTCTCTTTAGTAGAACGGTAGAGTTTAGCGCGTGCGGCAGCCAACTTGGACTTAAGCTTTGTAGTGGTAGATTAAACATAAAACCCTATAATAAGTTACTTAGGGAACTTAAAGACTATTAAGAGTTATAGGGCGCGTATACTTAGTGTTAGAAATAGAGCAAACGTTATAGGACAACTAAATGTTTGCTTTAGTGCACTCGGAGTAAGCTAAGGGTTGTTAAGATAAGGGACTTGCTATTACAATATATACTAACCCCGCTTTCGCATAATAAGAATACGGAGATGATATTATCTTACTAAGCAATAATATAGCAGCCATAGTATGAGTACGGCGTTGCGCTTATAAAGAAGAAGAAGCTTTAGGTATAATAAGTAAGGATATTAACCAGACTAATTAAATGGATATTACACCTCTAGTGGACGACTTAGAGATATTAGGAATCTTTAAGGATAAAGATAAAGAGGAGGGAGATAGTGTTACGGACGCTTTAAGTACAGTATTATAACTACTTGGGGAAGAGTTGTAGGAAGCTAGTTAGTTAATATAGGCACGGTCTAGGATGGATCTAGTGGAACTATATAATAAGGAATAGTAAGCGAGTTATATAATGTTATACGCAGTATACGAAGTATACATAGTATACGCCCACGTATAATACGTATAACACGTACCTTATATATAAGAGAGGATTTCTTAGGAGTATAGTTATATATTTAAAGGACCTTAATCCCTACTATAGATAGTTCTCTCCTTGTAGTAAATCTTAGAATATAATTGGAGTTAATCTGTTAGGCAACCACTCCACTAGTTATTATTACGTTGTTAATTTGTTCTTACCTATATACCTAGCCTAATAATAGGACCCACTGTAGTTCCTGATACAAGGTTCCGTTATAATAAAGTTACTTAATTATAAGAACCTCGGCCCCTATCTAATTAAATAAGTTATTAATAGGGGAGCTGTATATAAGCTAGAGCTCCCGCCTACCCTAGTTACCCATAGGATATGGCCCGTATTTTACCTATAGCTACTATACCTTTACCAGCCTAATCCCTTACTGGGATAGATATAGCCTAAACCCCTACCAGTACTAATCTAAGATAAGAATAAAGACGAGAACCACGAGGAGTGGACCATTAAATAAATTATTAACTCTAAATACTTTGGTAAAGGCAGAGGACAGCGGCTCTACTATAGAGCTATCTACATAGGATTTAACATAGATTAGCCAGAATGGTAATTATAGGAAGACTTCAAAAATACAAAGGACCTAATTAGCAACTTCTACTACGCGAATCCATAGAAACTAGGCCTAAGTAAAGATTTTATACCTAATCCTCTATAGGAGCCCTTATAGAGTTAAACCATTGTATATTACCACGTAAGGGCAAATTGCCGTTAAATTGCCGTAGATTGCCATTATATAATAGTAAAGCGCGATTACATAACCGGAATATTATTAAAATGTCTAGGAACTTTAACTAGCGGTTAAAGTTATCTAATTGGTTGGATTCTTAGGTGCCAAGCCTTATTATATAACAATATTGCAAACCTTTAGCAATACCCCCTTTTCCTTTCTCTTCTCTATACCCTAAGTGTCCCTTCTACCTTAAGTGCCCCTTCTATATATATATAGTAACCACAGCGTCGCCGGAGCTCCGCCTCTATAGGAGGG
>Ga0307507_10005896_pt1 | contig 19496 bp, 6 predicted proteins | sample 7_EM_MG_FD_207223 | JGI IMG/M metagenome (GOLD analysis project Ga0307507, IMG submission 207223) | Populus trichocarpa ectomycorrhiza microbial communities from riparian zone in the Pacific Northwest, United States - 7_EM | ecosystem: Host-associated > Plants > Roots > Unclassified | place...
AATCTTCTCCTTCAATAACTCGTAAAAGAGCTTATATTGATATGAATTATCAGCCCTTTTACGGGCTATATCGGCCGGGGTTAAATAGCTTGATTTTATCTTGTCTTTATGGCGCTCAATAAACCGCGAAACCCAGTTCTTTCCAGGCGTTATTCTCGAGATCTCAAAGGCGAAATTTCGCACCATTTGAGGTGTAGGAGGTAGGCCACGTTCGGTAAGAAGATTAATGTACCCAAGAAGAGTCCTCTCCTGCTGTATTGATAGAAGAGATTTCATTTCCGTCGCATCCTCTCTAGAGCGAGTGATCTGCCGATGACGCCGCGAAAGTGTAGTACGATTGACATTGAATTCTTTAGCTGTCCAAGTGTAATTAGGAGGATCTTGTAGCTCTAATGCAGCAAGAGCGACGTTAATTGAGTCCATTTTGATTGCATACAATAGAGTTGAATTTTTGGTGTTTTTAGATTTTGGTGTGCATTGAGTGGGACCGTGCACGGTGGGGGGAGAACTCCTATTTGCAGTCTCATTTTTTTTGTCACTCGCGTGCCGGCCTATCCTCCGCAAGTTTGCAGAGAGCCATCCCTTCGTCTGGTAAAAGAGACTTTTCGTATTGGGCGCTTTAGGCGCTCCTGCCTGGGTTAGCATGCTGCAGGCACCCTGGCTAGCGTGATTTTATTAGCAAGCCTCACCAAAACACGTCAATATTGCGATGCCGATGAAATGCTGCAGAAGGCCACCACTAAAAACACCCATATATATATATTTTTTTGAGGAAGTTGGGCAAAAAGCCGTAATATATAACGTCATGACTGTAGGTTTCTGCCCTTCCTCCATTAACCAGCTGCTAATTATATAGGAAAATCCTCCAGAGTCCTCCCCCAAATCACCGCCACCTATCCGCTTTATACGCGTTAATATTAATAAGGATAAGCCGGTGAAGGACCAGCTTAAGGTTATAAAGGAGGACGTGCTGTATATATCAAATAAGGTGTATTAAATACTATAAGTGATTAAACGGTTTAACCAGCGGCTATTTGACATAGAGGATTAATTAAAGGCAGTAGAGGAGGGCTTAAAGGAGGCTAAGAAGGAGGCTATAGTAAAGGCTTAATTAGCTTTAGAGTCTCAATATCAGAGGCATAAGGAAGTAGAGGACCCAAAATAGTTACCTAGTCATCGCCTACTAAATAAAAATTATCAAAGCACCAAATGCACAGAGGAAGTCTGCAGGTCTCGTATTTATATACTATTTACCTAATCTTTGTTATAAGCTTCTTTACCTCCTTCCATCTACATATTTAGCACCTTAGTAGGGTCTTATAGCTTTGTTTCCTTGTAAAGCTTTTAATAGAACAGTAAGTTCGCGTCTTACACCGTCGAATTGCAGGTAGTGGGGTTTTAGCAGTAATGTAGGTGGTTTTTTAATTCGTTTTAATATTTCTATAACCAGGCCCAATGCCAGATTGATATTGCCCATATTTCAGTAAGCTTTAACAAAGAAGACGCTTAGTATTATGCTTATTTAGGCCTATCTGCTAACTGCCTATAATAACAAGGTTCCATGCCAATCGTATATAGAAACGGCGGTGGGTTTAGAAAGGCTTCCTTAACATCTAAAAGATCTTTCTACTAATAATATAGGCATTAATTACAGCTGCATTAAGCGCCTAGAAGAATAAGGGCAGCCAGGTACGCACAGTTGTGATTTAGGTAGTATAGTAGCTTTAAAGCTAATTATAAATATCAACGCCGCCCATCCAGTTATTGTAGTCAATAGAGAGCCTAGAAAGTGTTAACTTCTTAATTAGATTATTGCCCTAAACATCAGCTACTAGCTTCTTAAGGAAGGAATTATATGCCTATGGCCGGCATTAATTAACTTTATTAACGTCCTTATTACTGCATAAGTAAACCGTCGTCAAAAACCGTACCAAATTCTTGTCCTGCCATATAATTAAAAGTACTGAGTTAACTATGCCAACGACTACTCCTATAATGAAATTAAACAGTAGCCTTTCCTTCCTTTTATTAGCCCTTTTATGCACCTCCGGATAGTCCTTCAAGTTTAATTGAGCCGTGCCAGCTGTAGCAATTCTGAGTTATTAAAGCACCTAGAGTAACGGAATATTCGTAAAGTAGTTATCTAAAAATAGGCAAAATTAACAAGCCTAAAAAGGAAGCTATTAGGTAAGGTAGAGGACGCACTTAGAGGTATTTAAGAAAACAATATCTTAATAATCTGTTCAAGAAGGAAGCCCAAAAAAGCAGCTAGGCAAGGTAAACATAAAGCTATAGCAATATCCATATTAACAAAGACTTATTATCTTAAAGCCCTTAGGTATTGGCTTACCGGGCAGTTTAATTATAGCTATAGATTGTTTAGTAAACCTTACCATTATCTTATCAAAGCTAACTATAGATCTAGGTATAATGTACTTTCTAAACGCCTCGCCTAAAGGAGTTATTAACGGCTTAATTTTCTTAAAGACCTAACGTTTAACGCCCTCCGGTAGAGGTGGTGAGATATAGAAGAAGCGCTTAAGTTACTCCCATCTTTTTTAACCCATAAATGAGCTAATTAAGTGTCTAGGATATTTAGAATTTATAGCCCAAAGATCTCACACCTGGGTACCTTTAAAGACGCCTATATAGATAATAAGCCCTACCCAAATCATTAATTCACCAGCAGAGGTCTTCTTCCACGCTTGTAATTATTTACCTGTATATTATCCTAATTGGTAATATCCGCCAGCGTTTTAAGAGGCCGTATATAGGTTTATATTAATCGCGAGCTTCTTAAATACACTAATACTAAAGAACAGTAGAAATATTTAAATTGGTAAGTCCTATCTAGATCTACACCTGCCAGACGTTATACTAACTTAATCTACCAGCGTATAGTAAGCAGAGCGTTTACTATCCTTATTTTAATTAGGAAGGCCAGAGTTAATATCCACATTAATACCACTAATAGGCTCACCAGCACGCTAAGTAGCGAATATCAACTTATTTAGAAGGTTAATAACTTCAAGATCTAGCTTAGGAACAGCGGTTATAGGCTCCCATAAAGTAGGAACGGCTAGAAGGCCCATTCTTATAATTGCTTCAGCTAATAGCTTTGGTAGTTCAGTCTTATCTACCTCATCTGCCTTATCCTTAGCGGCCTCGCCGCGGGCCTTAAAAACAGCTCCTAATTTGTCCTCAATATCCTCCACCTAGCTACTTGGCCAAGCCTCCTTAATATCCTCAGTCAGCGCCATTACCTACTGTATAGCTGCTAAAGCCACTAAAGCCTCTAAAGGCTGTACAACTACTACCAACAAGCTATTGTGTGTATACTGCGTCGCTTAGAAGGATTGTGAATAGGACTCCCAAGCTTGAGGTGCTTTTGGAGGCTTTAGAGGCCTTGGAGGCTTTAGGGCCAAAGATACACAACGTTTTTTGGGCGGTATAAGGACAATATTTATTAACAATTTAATAATTAAATAGACGGCGACAAAGCTGAAGCTTTTTAATTAAACTATACTAGATATTATAGGCTTCCTAGCTATGTTACTGCTATTCACCGTAATATCTAAGCGTTAATAAGGCGCTAGCACCCTTGCTACTAAGCAATCGCACTAACTAGAGGCTTCAACACTAAGCTCTATATAGTATAGAGCCTCTAGATTGGCTTATAAGGCGTGCATATATAAAAAGTCCTTAAATTCTTGCCACACAAAGGGATAACGTAGGTGATAGGGTTATAACGGTCGGCATAGTTATAACAGTGGGGCACCGCCTTCCTAATTAGGCTTACTGCCTACCTAATAAGGTTTGGAACTTTAAGATTCTGCTAGATGCCCATTTAAATGGCTTAGAACATTAAAACTGCGTATAGACGAAATTTATTAATTATGCCGACCGTTATAACCCTATTACCTACGTTATGTGATATATCTATCTTGCACGCCTCTATAAGCCGTTATAGAGGCCCTAATAGAGTTGCGTCTGCCTAGAGCCATAGAGCTTTGCGAAGCCTCAGGGGCAGATGTGCACGGAGCTCTGCAAAAGCTCTACATAAACCTCCATACAAAGCTCTATAAAGGCTCTACTTAGAGCTCTATTTAAAGCTCCACTTAAAGTCCTAACGTAGGTAATACGGTTATAACTATTGGTATAGTTATAACGGTTCCTAACAAATTTTGTTTATGCGCAGTTTTAATATTTTAAAATATTTAAATGGGTATCTAGCAGAATTTTAAAGTTCCAACCCATATATTAATTAGGCAGGCAGTAAGCCTAATTAGGAAGGCGGTGCCCCACCGTTATAACTATACTGACTGTTATAACCCTATTACCTACGTTATATAGAGCCACCTACTAAAATTTAGAAAAAAAGAATAATATAACTTTATTTACTAGGTTTAAATTAGTTATTAAGCTAGTAATATTTTTAAGAAGAAATAAATCCGCTTCTAAAGCTATATTTAATATAATATTATAGTAGAAAAGTAGTCAATTCAAATTTTTTTTTTGTGGGGAATGCCAAGAGAATATCACTGTTTTTTCCGCGATCAGCAGTGGCAATAGAGCCCTTCAGGAAATGGTTAAAACTTTTCTCCCGTTGATGGTCATCAGTCAACGCTAAAGCCTAAGGTAAATGGTGCATTTCCTCTTTACGACCATAACTCAATGTTTTAGATCGCAAAAAGGAATTCGATAACTTCCAAAAGGAAATGGCCATGCCGCCCGAACCATCATCGTCTTCGCTGCGGAGCACACGGTCTTCTCACCAAGCTCCGGCGAAGATCTTATCTGCTCAAAACCTCATTATCCAAAAACTATTTCCCGACCTCCTGTCGCCATCAATCAGTACAACTAAAATGCAAATCACGGTGCGCAGCTTGACTACCCAGATTGTCACAGCTGCCATGGCAAGTGACAACGACCTTGCTCATGTTACCCTCATACCCATCTTAAGGGGGGCTCTGCCAATGTATGCGGCAGCACAAGCCCTCTTTTCTACATCGGGATGTGTCCTCGTCCGCTGTTCGAAACGCAAGGGTACGAAAGATGTCGAGGTTGAGTGGTTGGGAAGATACCCATTTCCGTCGGAACCGGACGACGGACAAATCGTGCTGCTGGACACTGTAATCGCCACTGGGGATACTATCTTGAAAATCTGTGACGAGCTTTGGGCAATGGGTAGTGGAGAGGAGAGATGGGTCACTGTTATATCTTGCTATGCTTCTCCCGAAGGACTGGCTACCATAGCGAACCACCCTATGATCAAGGGGATTTTTGTAGGGGTGATGGCGGAAACCGTTGACGAAAATGGATATCTCGTCCCATATACGAGCGGCGATATTGGTGATAAGCTGTATGGGAAACCGCTACGTTGAAGATGCTCTGAGTATCCTAGTATATACAGTCTTCACTTGATTTCAATGGTAACAGTGTGTACCACTGATGCTCGTAGTTCTCGCCGTGAACGGCTTATTCTCTTCAGCTCCTACCCTCCCCAAAACGCTTTTCTGACACATTCAGCCAATTCTGAGTGAGGTGATCTGCTCCTGATAGCAGCTCAGGATTTTATAGGCTATATTACCATTCATCACTATTTCGTACCTGGCATACAGCAATCGACACTTCCTTCAACAACCCTATCCGCGAGGCTCCGTTCATTCAAGTTGTCGCCAGCATTTAGCTTCTTTTCTAGGCCTGTCTCTTCCAGTTCACCCATTGCTTCGGCCTGCTCATCGCAGAATTGTGCCATCGAAGTATCTTTGGACGACAGTCCTGATGGCGAGTGGGTCGTCCATCGTATGAACGTCTTGTTGTATACCTGGAGGTGTCAGTCGTGATACCCTACCAACAACTGGACGGTGCTTACATTTGACCATTCAGGATGGTGTCCCTGCTTCACACATTCACTGGCGACAATGTTCATAAATTCCTGTCGATTTCAGGTCGTTAGAGAAGTTGGTTACGGACACTTATAGATGACTACGTACCCATGTCTTCTTGAACGTCCCAAACGTGGCTTCCCGCTCTAATCCTTTCCCGCTCTTGCTCAGGGTCCATCGTCCACCACCATCAAGAAGCAATGCACCTACAACCTGTTGCAGTTCCTCAGTGTTCTCACCTTCTGAGTAGATGGGCCGCGTCCGAGCAGCCATCTTCTGTGTGTAGATTAAAAGCACAGGCACAGCTTTCGCATAACGTAGGTGATAGGGTTATGACGGCGATAGGGTTATGATGTAGATGGAACATCAAAATACTGCCAAAATGCCATAGAAGTGGCCGTTGGGTCGTGCACGCTGTCGGGTCCTGTTGGAATTACAAGGTCATAAGGTCACAGCGGAGGTGTCTTGAGGGTCTATTTAATGATAGAGATGACGCAGACGATGAATATTGATTGATTCGTGATGCAGTAGATGCGGTTTATGTCTATATAGATTGCCTGCAGACTTTGACCTCACAACGTGTCTAGAGCTTAGTCAGCATTCCTCGCTTAATTCTGACAGGTCCCGCCGTCGTATCGTGCACGACCCAACGGCTACTTCTGAGGCATTTTGGCAGTATTTTGGTGTTAACGGCTCGGCTAAGCGCCCGATAAGTTGCTGAGCCGCACGTGACATATATAACCCCTATCGATATTTGCAAATGTTAATGGCCAAGCCTACAGCTGTCACGAAGTTCGTGTAGAGCAGTTCATTGATAAAATGGGTTGATCGATTGATGATCTTGTATCGTGTCTTTTTGACCTTGATCTGACGTGTCTTCAGTGACGTGTCTTCGTGCACGTGACTCGTGCACGTGACCCACGCCTTTAGAGAATACAGATTATCTAACACACCCCCTTAGCTTTAAGCTCTTTGAGGTCAAAGCTAGCTACCTTCTCGTGTCCGTTAATGAGTTAATTAAACCATAATCTCATCTAAATCCTTCCGTCTTGCTCTAATACTGTCCCTTAGGTCCTCTAGTTGCTTCTCCTTATCCAGCTGCTCCTTAATATCCACCATCCCAATCATATTAATAAAGCTTTAAAACCTCTACTTGGGCAGGGCCTTTGTAAGTCTATCAGCGATTATCTCTTTTGTTACTGTCTATTAAAATTATACTCATCTTATTGCGTATTCCTGACGTAGCTAGTGTTAATAGATGTTAATGTGTCAAAGCTTTATAATTAGCTTTGCCGTGTCTTCCGTAATTAGTTGGAGCGTTTACATGTTATCGCATTTAATAATTAAGGGCTTATTTAGGCGTAATGTTATTGCTTTAAACAGCCTACTAATAAAGATAGCTTTCTTTACTGTCTGTAATAGGGCTAACAACTTAGCTTCTATGCTTGACGTTATTACTATACCCTACTTGTTTGCTCTCTAGGTAATTAGCCCCCTAAATAGCTTTATAATGTATCCTTATAAGCTCTTTCTATTAACGGAGTTGTCTGTAAATGATGCATCGCTAGCACAGATAAATGATTGTGCTTTACCTCTACTATCTCTTCTGTCGTCTCGTCCTTTATCGCGTATTCCTTTATCTTTCCCTCTACCGTTTATTCCTTCTTTATCTCCTCTATAGCAGATTACTCTGCTTCTCGTACTATATAGGTACTAGACAACTCTGTCTGCCGCTTAATAATGCTCTTAGCCTAGGTCCTGGTTGAACCTTGCTAGCTATAATACTGTAAAAGCAATATCTAGACGCGTTGTAGTGGCTATATAGAGTACTGAACCCAGTTTTCTCTGATATAGCATTATAGAAGCTGGTAGGGATATAGGATGGACTAATAGGTCTATATTAGGGGATGGATGCGTTGGATGGATTATACGGTGATTAGTAGGGAGGAGTTCCAATTCTACCATAGGAGTGTCTAAAAGACGCCCTTTGAGATCTATCTTATACTGGTTAGCTATCTTCTTAATATAGGCTTCCTAGAATAGCTATAGGAGCCTTTAGCTATGATTGCGTATTATATAGATTTCTAGGAACTATTTTAGCTCGCTAAGGGTACTTATCTGGTATTCCTTGCTCAGCTCCTTAATTGCTTCTTAAGCCTTCTTTTTATCTGTCTTTCTATAGCAGAAGACGATATCATTGATATAAAAGAAGACAACTATTCCACCTTTTAGCATGATGTATGGCTCCTAAGGTACCTCTTTAAAGCCCAATTTATTTAATAAGCTCGTGAGATTTTTCTGCTATAATAGTAGTGATTGTTGTAGTCTGTACAAGGCTTTTCTTAAGCGTAGTACTTTATCTGTCTTTCCTTTGTTGAACCCTAGTGGTAGCTTTATATAGATGACCTTATTAAGATCGCAATAGACAAATATATTAACTGCATCTATCTGTGTTATCTCTAGGTTGAATTTTACAGTGATTGCTATAAGGGTTTGGAAGGTTATACTAGCTAATATAGTAGCTCTTATAGGTAGGTCTCCTGGGGCCTGTTAATTTCCGCATACTACTAAGCGTGCCTTGCATTTCTGGAGAAATCCGTGCTTGTCTATCTTGTAGATAAACACCTATATTGAGCTAAGGACCTGCTGTCCCTTTATATGCTTCTTGTCTGTTTCTTAAAACAACCTTATTTGATAATAGGATTGGAGGTAAGCTTATTAAGCCTCTTGGAACTGATCTCGAAGAGGGTATACATTAAGGTCCTTAATTAACTAAGGTGGCGGAGGTAAGTTCTTCCTATATAATCTGATATTATATGTTCTACCTAATTTTAGCTTGCTGTTGTTAAGTTGACTATTAAGGTTGAACTTTCTTCCTGCTATAAAGGCGCCTTAATAGGCTGAGGTGATCCTTTTAGTGACAAAGTCTTTAAACCTATTATTGCCGGCTTCCTTAAATGAGTCTTTAACCAAGTTGTTAAACACCCCCTAAGTATAAAACCTATCTCCTACTTGGTTAACAGTGTCCTAATTAGTATCTAACTTTATAGGATACTTGACGTAAAAGGTATATAGAGATTCTTTGTCTTCTTCTATTGGAGGTGGTGTATAATATATGTCTTTAAGAGCTCTTACAAGCTTAAGATCTGCTGACTTATTAAAGGTTTAAACTGGCTTATTAACGTCATCGTCTTCCTCTTGAATTAACGGTTTAAATACTTCGTTATTATCTTCTAGAAGAACCTCGTTCTTAGTTAAAGTCTTAGGGAGTTAAATCTTCTTAATTAGCGTATCTAATTCGGCGTGTAGATCCTTTAAGATGTCTATTTACTTGCCGTTAAAGAATGTCTTTTTGTTAAAGATGATATCCCTAGTAGAGATAATAATACCTTTATACGGGATCTAGATCCTATAGATATTGGTAGAGTTATAGCTAATAAGGTAGCTAATATAGGCTTGTAGATCTAGCTTGTTTAGTCTTTTCTTCTTTAGCTAGGCATCTAACGTCATCGCGTATACCCTATAGCTATAGGCTTTTAGGTGCGCTAATTGTAGTTTTCTTAATCTCCTATTTACTAGGTAGGTATGGAACCTTTTATATAGCGATTTCCATCTATTGCTTTCCCGTGGCGTTTAATCTTAAAGGTAAACTATATAGTTAACTATCTTATTCCATAGGTTATGTGGTAGATTAGCAGTAATTCTTATTACACGTCCTTTCTTAATGATTATACCCCCTAAGCGTTTGGCGGTACCGTTCTATACTTAGGTATGTGGCGCTAAAGGCTTAAAGGTAATCCCTTAGGTCTATAGCTATTTAAGGGTTCTTCTTCTCCCTAGCTTGTTGTCTAACCTAATAGTATTAACCTTAAGGTTATACCTTAGATAAATCTATTAGATGAAATCTTTAAGTACTTATAGTGTCTCCTTCTCCTTACTATGCGTTATTATAAAATATGGGAAGGTTCTTCCTAAGAAGGTGTTATGGATAAGTATAACTTATATAAATCCCGTATATGCTTCCTTGAGGTTAGTTCAGTCAATATAGAGGTCAAAATAAGGTTTATTAATGTTCCGTTCTAAGAACCTTCTTAAGACCTAATGCTTAATTTTGGTAAGACTGCAATACTAACATTCTGTTATCTTTAGGCCTTAAAGCTTAACTCCTAGGGCGTTAATACCTAAATAATAAAGGCTTATAGGTCCTGGATAACCTAGACGTAGATACTATAGTTATGCATTACCTTTCGCATCTAGGTAAATGTCTCTTAATAATACTCTGCGCTTCCGTTGGCGGTGTAGCTATTGGCTTATATTAAACGCTAATAGACTTCCTGGTCGGACGTATTTAATAGTCTGTTGTCTATAATATTCTTCCATTTAATATAGGATTGTATCGTCCTTCTAAATTAGAAGATTATTGTTTTCTTTGTTGTCCTAGAAGTACCCTTACTTTTAAAGTAGATGGAATAACACTAGATTTGTATTAAAGTCCATATAGAAGGCAACGTCCTTAAGATATAGGATTCCCTTACTCTTGTCTAGTTTTGTGACTTAGATGGTGACATCGCCATAGCCTAGTATAGGCACTTCTGAGCTGCCGGCGATGATATATTTGTGTCTTAGAGCTTTCCTAAAGTTATAAAAACGAGAGAGGTTATTAAAGATATAGAGAGTGGTTCCTAAGTCCAGAATAGTTAATAGCTTTAGTGAATAGAGTTGACCAGTATAATACAATTCTAGGAATATCGTATTAGCTTCTCCCTTAATCTTAACTGTTTTATAACTCTTCTCGTCCTATTATTATTAAGCCTCGTCTTCTTGTTTTTTAAGTCTGATCTTTATAACTTGGTTAGCGAGATTCTTATTCTTTTCTACCTTCTTTAGCACTCTTTTAATGCGAGCATCTCTAATTATAACTCCTTCGGGTCTCTTGTCTTTAAATAAATACCAATAGTCTTAAAGGGAATGTCCTTGTTTCTCGCATGCTAAGTATACAGGTAGTAGCTTTTTATGGGACGTCTCCTTATCTACTAGTGACCTGGCTCTCTTTAAGCATCTAGTGTGTGCTAAGGTTACTTTCCCTAGACCTTTAGTAGTATTAGAGTGATCTATTATAGCTTGCTCTGCGAAGTCTGTATTAAAGGTACTCCCTCTTATAGTAGCATTGGCTTTCTTTAAGGGTATTCTAAGTCCTTCTTGCAGCTCCTTTGCTACTCTGCAGTATTCGGAAGATCTCAACTTCTATGGGTTATTTAACTCAGTAGTGTACTTTATACAGTAGGCGTTGCTAAACGGTTGAATAACTTCTGCCAAATCTTAAAGCCAGATTCCATTGGATATTTAAGGGATCTTGTACTTCTCTTTTAGTACTATTATATATTCCTATTGATCTAACCACTGATTTAATTTTGATAAGTGTTTGAACCCCTTAAGGGCTTCTGTATACTAGTGTTATACCTTCTTCCTAATAAATAATAAGGTAGGTTTTGTGTTCTCCTTTAATTGGGATAGCCATTCTTTAACTGTTAAGGAAGGGTTAAGCAATAGCTTCTTCTGGATCGATACTATAGACGTAATTTGGGTGCGTATCTGTTGTAGATACTCTTCCTATTTTAGGAAGTACCTTATGTCCTAGTCGTAGTATTGTCTACTGTTCTTGTACGCTTTCTGTTGATTTGTCAAGAGCTATATATATATAGTTGCATTCTTATTGAAGTCTATAACCTTTAGAAGAGGTGGTTTTTTAAGTAGACCTTCTTGAGGTGCTTTTGTAGCTGGGTTAATGTGGGCCCAAATTTACTAATCTATAAGGGCTTATAGTTGCTAGATCTATTACTCCCAGTCTTCTAGTTTATTGAGGATGATTGTGGTTAACAAACTCAACGTTAGTGGAGTTATTTTGACTAATAGGCAGAGATGGAATTTGTTGTTAGGATCGTCCTTGTCGTCAGGATCGTCCTTTGACGATTGAGGTAGGATTTCTTGTGGAATCTTGTGGAATCTCGTGGAAGAATCGTCCTATGACGATTAAGGTAGGATTTCTGTCAGAGTCTGCGTCTTGATGATGAGGTGTTAGAGTCTGACGATGAGGTAGAATTTCTTTAAATGATTGAGAAATAGCTGAATAGCTTCTTGAGTTGGCGGACCGGGCTTATAACTGTCACGAAGTTTGTGTAGAGCAGTTCATTGAAAAATGGGTTGATCGATTGATGATCTTGTATTGTGTCTTTTTGACCTTGATCTGACGTGTCTTCAGTGACGTGTCTTCGTGCACGTGACTCGTGCACGTGACCCACGCCTTTAGAGAATACAGATTATCTAACAACAGCCAAGTCGTGCACATATTCAAATATCTTTACCCCCACTAATTAAGTCGCTAATGCGCGCGTACTATTAGCCTATTGGCCTAGCTGTGCGCCTATGTATTTACCCTATGCAGTAAGGTCACTTATACGCGTCGCTGAGCGGCCGGTAGGTAGGGAAGACATACTTTCTCTACCTCTTTTCCCCAGTCTACGTCTGCGTATATATAAAAAAATAGGAACCCCCCCTTAGGCGCCGCTTCTCTAGCAGCGTCCTATCTTTAATGGCGTTAATTAGTTGCGTAGAGATTAACATTATAAATAATACCAAACTACGCGCTAACGCGCAGAGTATCCTCGCCCTTACGCGTACTAAGAGGCCTAAAAATATGTTTTTAAATTATAAGCCAAAGTAGAAGGAGTTTAAGGTAGGTAGCTAGGTACTTTATAGAGTAGTATACTTATAGCTAATGCGTGTCTTTCTAGGCCTTTTATAAAAAGAAGTAGTACTATAACGGCGATACTATTATAGAAGAAAAGCTACTCCTTTTCCTTGTTAAGGAGGTTATAGGCCAGCCACTAAAAGCAAAAAGCTATAAGGTTAGTAATAACATACCCTAGAATAAGACACGGCTTTCCTAGCGCTTAGTTTATAGCTATATTATAGCCTTAATAGACCTCTACTAGGCGTAGAAGGCTATAGGGATAAATAATTACTAGTCTTTATAGGAGGATAATATTAGGAAGTACCTAAAGATTTTATAATAGAGGGACGCGCAGTGGGAAAAGGACTAGTTTACGGATAAGGGTAGAGATATACTACTTAACGGATATACAGAGGATAAGTTTAAAAACGTTTACCACTAGCTATAGGCCTATAGAGACTCCTTGCTAGAATGCTACCTTTATATACTTATAGATATCCTACTAGGCCACTATATACTTACCCATGGCAGCAATAGGCGCTCTACTAAAACCTTAGACCTATTTACCTTTAAGTTTAAGGGCGAAGGCCCTACGCGCTATATACCCCTAATATTTACTATATACACTAGTAAGTAGAACTAGTATAGCCGCCTTAAGACTATTAGGGCTCTATATAATAAGAAGCCGCTTATCTATATACTTAGTAGGCTAGCTTTCTACCTTCTATATTATTAGAACCTTAGCAATAAGCTATTCCCAGACTTTAATAAGCGGTTAGTGTAGTATAATATCCGCCTAATTAAGAGCAGTGCTAGGGACTGTAAGGTAGCCTTCTTATATAACTTATAGCAAGAGTAGGTTGCTAAGGCGTTTTAGTATATTAGCGTCTTCTTGTAAAAGAAAACCTATATTAGATAAAGTGCTAGCGCTAAGACGGCAGAGCTAAAAGGGGTTAGTAAGGACTAAATTAGATGCGCTAGTAGGTAGAACTAGGAGTACATAGTTGGCTACTACTTAAACTTGCTATTATAGGAGTTTATACAGATAATGGCCAGCTATACGCCGCAGATGGGCTGCTTTAAGATTTATAGGGCAAGCATCGCCCCTTCTAATATACTACTGTTAATAATCTGGCTAGAGCTAGACATCTAAAAGGGTTGGTTTAGTTCTTAGGTTGGCCAAATTAACAACCTTACGGCTATAGGCGCTATAAACCTCCTATTTTACCTCTAGGAGGTTATCCTATAGGACTTAGTAGTCCTCTGCAAGATATTCCTAAGTAACCTTATATAAAACTGCCCCATCTTCTAGTATAAGGCCTATTTACCCTTTATATAAAAAGTTAAAACCTACCTATAGCAGGAGGAAGAAGGCCCTAGCTAGCTATTAATACTCTACTAGGCCGTACCGGCTATCGCGGACTGCCTAAAGACTATAGACGCCTAAAATAACTAGAGAGCATATAAAAGCGACTAAAGATTACGTAAGCTATAGGCGTTATTTAACCATATAGCTAAGTCCTAGTAGGCATAGTCTTTGCAGCTTTAATTGCTTACGTCTAGTAGCCTTACCTTTTAGCTTAAAGTCCCTTTAGTATCTATATATCCGCGTTTAACGGCATACCTACTAATAGTATACCTACTAACGGTATACCTACTAGCGCCGCCTTTATCTATTGCGGAATTAAGCTAGTACGTATCAGCCTAGGTAAGTACTATAGCTTCCACTTTACCAGCACCGTTACAGCTATAGCTGGCGCTGTTATAGCTATAGCCGCAGCCGCAGTAAGGGCCTAAGTCTAAGCAGCTGCCTATATATCGTATATACCGCGCAGTAAAGTCTATACGGGCCCTTTAGCGTAAGTGGACTAAAGGGCTTAGAGGTAATCCTTTTATAGTAGCGCTAAATTCTAAATAGGGTAGCAAATAGTAGGCTAGCCGTTAGAATAGGCTCCAGTAGTACTCCCTATAGCTTAAGGTTATTAAGGAGATTAAGTAGGTTGTGTAGGCCTAAAGGGTTAGCGAGGAAGCGACTATATAGCAGGCTAATCTATAGTAGGAGTGTTACGGCGCTAGTAGAAAACAGTAGATTGTGGCGGACAATTGTAGACAATTACAAACAGTTTCTAATAGTTGCAGTCACGTGACTCAAGGGCCGCATAAAACCTTAAGCGGCACTTCTATTCTTCTCCTTTCCTCTCTCTAGCTTTGGATCCTCGTTTATAGACAATCCAATTATACAGGCTTGCGCGACCTTCTTGCCGTACTTGTGCCTTAATTAACTAAGTCGCTAATATTATCCAAAGCTCGTCTTCCCTTTCTTCCTAAGAAGGAACTTAAATATATTTATAAGGACATTACTAGGACCATAAGGACAGGATAGAACCAAAAGAACATAAATAGAACGCAAAACCTAAGAATAGGACACGCATGGACTAGAACCCCTAGAAAATAAACAAATAACTAGAAATTACCTAATACCCCTACTACTATGCCAAGAAACACAGTAGCTGGCAAAGCCGCTGTAGGACCTGCAAATACCTCTAATAGTAAAACAGTTGCCGTCTTAACCCCCTAGGAAAAGCTCGCAGCAGCTAATACCGAAATTAAACGGCTTTAAGAGCTGCTTAAAACCAGAGACACCTTTACGCCTAGTAATAGGTTATTAGACACCTAGAGACTTACTATAGTCCTTAAGGCCCTAGCCCAACGTACAGCATTAGCATTATTGCGGTCCGTAAAGGTTGTAAACCCCTTATTACTCACAAATAGAACTAACCCTATATTTAATAACTAGAAGCTTTAATTATAGGACATGTTACGGACAGCTTAAGTACGATGTTACGACTACTTGGAGAAGAGTCGGAGGAAGCTAGTTGGTTGATATAGGCACGGTCCAGGATGGAGCCGGTAGAACCATGTGACGAGGAATAGTAACCGAGGTCACGTGGTTGATCTATAATCTATAGGATTAGGGGAACGTGGGATCTGTAAGCAGATTAACAGATTAACGGATTAACGGATTAATAGAGCAAAGGGATTTCTTAGGCGTATAGTTGTGTATTTAAAGGACCACAGTCCCTACCCAGATAGTTCTCTCTTTGTAGTGAATCTCAGAATACAATTAGAGTTAATCTATTAGGCAACCACTCTACCAGTGATTGTTATATTGTTAATTTGTTCTTACCTATATACCCAGCCCAATAATAGGACCCACCGTAGTTTTTACTATAAGGTTCCGTTACACATTCACTACTAAGGTTACGGTATTAAATAAGATCGAACAATATGCCACCTAAAGCACCAGTTATGACGACGTTGACGGCAGCTACGACCTTAGGGCCAGGAGACACCAGTATGGAAGATATGGATTCTTAAGTGGTTACGCGAGGTTAGTTACAAGAAATGGTTAATCACTTATAGGATAATAGCAGGCTACTTAAAGAACGCATTAATGGAATTAGAGTAGCAAAGGTTAAGTTACCTTTAATTAAACGGTTCTTAGGAGAGAAGTTAAAGCTTAAAGGGTTTCTTACGCAGATGTATTTTAAGGTTATGCAGGAAAGAGCGAAGTTAGTAATACCTACGGACTAGGTAGCGTACGCAGGACTATTCTTGTTAGGAAGAGCTCTAGAGTGGTTTAAGCCTTACCTTATAGAAGTATAAGCAAACGGTGTGACGACTACTAACCCAGACGTACGGTATGTGTTTACAAGTTGGAACGGATTTATAGAACGGTTAACGCAAATATTTAGAGACCCTAAAGTAACCATAATAGCGGAACGAAAACTTCAGAACTTAGTATAATATACTTTAGCAATTAAGTATATAACGCAGTTTTAAACACTAGCTATATAGGTTGAGTGGAATAACAGGGCGCTTATAGCACAGTATAAGCAAGGACTTAAGGCTAAAGTCCAGGACGTAATTATCCTAATAGAAGATGCGGATACTCTAAGAGAGTTAATAGACCAGTTAATAAAGATTAATAATAGGATCTATTAAAGGGAACAAGCTAAGAAAGGGCAAGACAGAGTTCCATAGTTATATAAGGCGCAGAGTACGCAACAACAGACACAGAATTAAAAACTATAGAATGGCGCAGAGCTAATAGACCTAAGCGGTACTAAAGAAACCTAAAGGTAGGGAAAGAAACTATAGAAACCTAGAGGTTAAGGATTTAGTAATTAAAGGACCTAGAAGTAGAGGCTAAACTAGGGATCTTAGTAGTAGAAGACGTTTAGGCAGACTCCATAATAAGAAAAATGGTTTAAAGATAGAGCTTATATAAATTGCGGAAAACAAGGTTATTTCGCCAGAGACTATAGAGGTGGTTAGAGTAATTACGTAGTAAAGGGAACCAGGCTAGCAGACAGCACGTATATACAGAGGGATAATAGTGCACTATAAGGAACAAAAGAATATTTAATTAATAGTTTCGTGTTTTGTTATAATAACGCATACTAAATTTATAAGGACGCTAAGTATAGCGCAAGCTATTAGCTATAGGAGCTATTATTATTTAAGTTTAGAGGAACTAATAAACTAGCTTATAGATCGGATATTAAAGATAATAAGTTTAATATAGGTAAAGCATTTACCGATAATAAGGTAATAAAGGCAGCTTACTAGGAGCATGTAAACCTTAGAGAAGTTAAAATAGAAGTAGAGACTGAGACTATTACTAAACAAGGTTTAGTAACGAATGTTATAACACCGTTGGATACGATTTCCATCACTTTATAAGATAATAGGAGTAACGTTTAGAAGAAACCAAGCAAGTAGACAACTACTAGTGCTAGCTTATTACTTAATAAAGGTAAAAGGCCATAGGCTTAAGATTCTTAAGAAGAGATATAAGAAGCTTAAGATTCTTAAAACAAGATAAGATACACCTAAGAACCCATAACGGACGAAAACCAATAGGAAAGAGTAGCAACTCAGTTTATAAATAAACGAATAAGTATAGGACGCAAGTTTAAGAACTATAAGTTTAGGGAACAAATAAGAACGTTAGCAATCCTAGGTAAATATAGTGTTTAGCTTAAAGATCGAATAGTTAATACCAGGATTAAAAAGCAAGATAACTATAAAGATTTAGCTGCAAGACGCAGAAAACAAGAAACTATAGATAAGTTTAGAACAAGAATTATTACATAGCAAGAGCAAAAGCTAGATAAGAGGTTAGCTATACTAGGTTATATAAGGGACAGAGCACCCGTATAAAGAATTACTAATAGGCCAAGTGCAGGGACACCTAGGGTAAAGTGGTTAGACAAACTAGAATAAGAAAAGGATCTAGATATTCCAACTAGGTTCGAAGAAAGACATACCAAAGGATATTATAATATAGTAATAATAAGGTACTTTCTAACAGATAGACCATATACACTAAACCAGTTATATAGAAAGTGGTATAGGCAACGACATAATGATAAATAGGAAGACTTTTATATATAGCTAGACAAAAAAGTTGTCTAAAACTAACCTATTACGGAAAAACGTATGAGTTATATTAAAGGGGTATTAATTATAATATTAAGGAACCTAGAAGAGGGATCTAGGGACTAGAGAAGTAAATAATAAATCTTAGTACCCGTAGCAGAGATACCAGTAGTTAGGTTAACTAGGTATAGGTTTAAACTTAAAGATAAAGATAAACTAAGAGTTAACCCAAAACATATAGCGTATTATACACTATTGTGGATAGCTTATGTGGATAATATATACAACATGCATAGAGCACTAAAAGACAAGAACCGGAAGTACCTAGTAAGGATATATTGGGCACCCAAGGAAAGGCGGTTTAAGAACGCTAAGTATATATATAAATAGCACCTAGTAGAAGTACAAGGTTAAGGGGACTTAATACTTTAACTAGGAAGATTCCTTATAGAAGAATGCCTAGATAGATAATAGTGGTGGGAGTGCCTAGAGAACACTTGTCTATAGCATATAAAGGAAAAGAAACGAACTAAATATTAGCCTAAGTTAGACTAAGTATAAATAGGATCTAGCAGCCAATAGTTAGGAAAAGGGGAGGCGTATAGGACTAGAGGGAACTAGTATTAGAGCCTTAGACCCTTAAAGGAATTTAAAAATAATACCTAAATTTACGAGTTAAATAGCAAGATTAGCAGTTTAAAGTATTGGTAGATAGTAGAGTAACTAGAAACCACATATTACTAAAAGTAGTAGAAAGGATGGGGTTACTATATAGACAGAAGGAACACCTATATCTACTTATAATAATTTTAGGAGATTAGATAGCCTATAGAGGAGGTATTATTAATCTTAAAACAGGACCTATTCAGTTAACTATTAAAGGGAGACAGGTCAGAATGTCTTTTAATATCCTACTATTAGGACAGAACAAGGCGATACTAAAAATGCCTTAGTTATAGGAGTATAATCTAAAGATCAATTGGGTTATAGGTTAGGTTAATATTAAGGATACTTAATAGCGTAAAGTGCAACAGTAAACCAAGTTGGTATAGTACCAAGTTGGAGCGATATATAAAGAGACTAAGCGAGGCTTAAGTTATATACCAAAGAGATACCATAGGTATGGAAAAAAGTTATAGTCACTAGAAAGTAAAAAGCTGTTAGAGCATATAGTATAGGATTATAAGATAGAATTAAAAGAAAGAATAAGTCTAAAGTTCTTTCCAATCTATAAGCTTACTGAAACAGAGTTAGTAGCGCTTAAAGAGTTTGTCTAGGAGAACTTATAAAAGGGATATATTAGACTGTTATAGTTATTAGCAGAATATCCAGTATTATTTATCCTAAAGAAAAACGGAAAACTTAGGATGTGTATAGACTATAGACAGTTAAACAGCATTACTAGGAAGGATAGGTATCCTTTACCCTTAATT
>Ga0307507_10005897_pt1 | contig 19493 bp, 9 predicted proteins | sample 7_EM_MG_FD_207223 | JGI IMG/M metagenome (GOLD analysis project Ga0307507, IMG submission 207223) | Populus trichocarpa ectomycorrhiza microbial communities from riparian zone in the Pacific Northwest, United States - 7_EM | ecosystem: Host-associated > Plants > Roots > Unclassified | place...
GACTATATAAGATTGTATAAGATTATATTAGATAATATATACTAGTTAAATATATAATTGCATGTCAAGAAATATACAGTTACCTTTTAAAGTTGCTAAGTAGGTTAACTGCGTGTTAAGGAATATACAGTTAGCTTTTAAAGTTGTCAAGTAGGTTAACTGCGTGTCAAGGAATATACAGTTAGCTTTTAAAGTTGTCAAGTAGGTCAACTGCGTGTTATTTAACTTTTAAATGTGTTAAGTTGGTCAATTGCGTGTTAAGTTAGTTAAATTGCATATTAAGTTAGTCAATTGCGTGTTAAGTTAGTTAAATTGCGTGTTAAGTTAGTTAATTGCGTGTCGAGTTGGTCAAATTGCGTGTTAAGTTGGTCAATTGCGTGTCAAGTTGGTCAATTGCGTGTCGAGTTAGTCAAATTGCATGTCAATTACGCGAAACGCGAAAACCAAAGTCTACTTGAATCTCATCCTGCGAATATTTTCCCGATGGTGTTCCTTCTCCTATATAACTATAGAAGATTATAACTTACTAATTAACTAGGAGAGGTCTTTAGAAGGGTTAGAAATGGCAATATAGCATACTAGTATTTCTTAGCAAGCGGTAACTAGTTTATTTGTAAGGAAGAGGTCTATATAAAACTCTAGGTGTAATCTATGGCAATATTTTAAGAGCTTATTAAGGAGTAGTTGGAAACTCTAATAGATTTACTTATTAGGGTTCTTATTAATAATTCCTTAAAAGTTAGTAGCGTTCTATTTAGTAAGGTTTCTCCAATAGTACTCTGGTCCTTTAAAAAAGTAATATATATAGTTGCATGGCTTAGTAAATAATCTGGTTAAAAGGCTGCTATTATAGTAGTAATCCTAAGCAAGTCCCTTTAGCATAGTTGGGAATATAGTTATATAGCCTTTAGGAGGTAGACCAGCTCTCTTACAGATATTATAGAAGATAGTTAACTTAAAGTCAAAGCTATTATTTACTCTATCATACTTCTAGTCGTCTATATAAATCTTAGCAATAGTGGCTGCCTCCTTGCTGTATATAGGCAGGTACATAGCAGGATCGGTATTAGTAGTGCTAGGGTAAAGATACTAGGCAGAAGGAGGATTAGGTGGGGTAGGGGCAGTTGCTAAAGGGAGGGTAGAGGCAGTTACTGTAGGTGATAATTACTAATTCTGCGTCTGTAGGAGTTAAGTAAGGAGAGTAAGTAGTTAATCTTAGGTAGAGGGAGGTGCGGCTTGCTATTAGGTAGCAGTTAGTGCAGTTTACTAGGGTGTAAATGCAACAGCTGGTTAGAGTATTATAGGGGTAGGTATTTACGTTTTAGGTATTGTGGCTATAGCTATAGGCTGGATTACAGGCATCAGAGGTAGTGGAGGTAGTTAATAGTTTACAGGCGTCAGCACTGTGTGGGTAGGTAGTGGGCTGCTAGGGGGGGTTATAGGAATTAAAGAGGCTATAACTAATAGGGGTATAGCTTAATTTAATTTTAGAGCTGTTTATATTAAGTTAAGTTGTTCTTATAGTACTACTATAATTATAGGGCTAACTTCCTTAAGAGCTCCTATAATTTCCTTATCTATCCATTTATAAGGTTCCTCTTCTATAAGAGCATTATACAGAACCTTATAAAGTGGGTATCTGTTGCTATGTATGGCGATATATACTCCTCTTTAAAGTAGGTAAGTACGGAGCTTTGCTCTAGTAATAGAGCATATCTTTCTAAAGTCCTTAATAGTAAAGCCTTTAAATTCTTCCTGGAATAGTAACCGTAATGTATAATCTGTAAAGTTCTTATATATGTACTCGTAGATTTTCATTTCTACATATTCTTCCAGGTCTTCCTTTAAGGCAGTTGCTATATTAATCCCGTAACCATATCTGGCAATTCTCTCCTTCTAATCAATTTCCATATTGTCGTGTCTTTATATATGTTATAGTTCAAGGTTAAGGTTAAGGTTAAGGTTAAAGGTTATAGTCAAGGTTAAGGTTAAGATTAAGATCGAGGTTTAAGGTAAGGGTATAAAGGTAAGGGTGTATACGTCCTCTACAGCCATTAGACCTATAAAGTGTTCTTAGCAAGACTGCTATTCTCTTAGCAATCTATTATATTGGCTGTAAGGCCAGTACAAATTCTCTTAAGCTTAAAGGAGGTTATAATCTTCTTTAAATAAAGATATAATTCTCTAGGCGATCTAACGCGTTAGCAGTTAAGCTGATACGTGGTCTTAAGCTTTAAGGGTAATATAGCTTTCTCCTTTAACTAAAATAGACAAGGCTAGGCAATCTATGTACTATTTCTAGTACGGTTCTCAAGCTCTAGCTTATTACGTATTTTCTAATCTATACGTCTACTAATCAGTGTTGGTATACTCGCTTTATCAACATGCACGAATATCACTTATAGTGGTACGTATGCGGTGTTGAAGTTGGTAGTTAATTGTTGTCTCAAAGTAAGGGGTTGCTCCAAGGTCAGATTAGCTAGTCTCGCTTCATGGTCTCGTGACCACGTCACATGACTAACATTCCGACATTAATATAGACTGCAATATATATGGAACCTTTAGCAAAGACTAAAAAGTTAGAGTTAAGGGGTTTAAAACTAGCATCTATAAGGAACTTTAAGAGCGTTTAATGCTAAACTTAAGGCAACTATTTAAGACTGTAAAGTGCTTTGTTTAGATAATAAACCCGTCTAGTTCTATTATTAAAACCTTTAGGTTAATTAATATAGATCTCCTCCTTAACGCTTCTATAAAGAAAAGCGGTCTTAATATCTATTTGTTTAATCTTAAGGTCTTATATAGCTGCGATAGTAAAGAGCGCTTTATAGCTTATAGGTTTTATAATAGACGCAAAGGTTTTATTAAAGTTAACCCTAGCTTGTTATTTATAACCCTTTACTACTGTCGGGAACGAGGCATGTTGCCGTCACGTATTAATGTGGCCCTAGCCCTTTCCTCATTCCTATTAAAACAAGAAGAACAACTATCATACTATCTACGAACCGTAGCTACGTGATATCACCTTGTGTAACCAACACTGATTAGTGGTTAACTTCACTGTTATACTATAGAACAGCTAGGTATCACTAAGAAGAGACGAGCCACTGTACCAGTACTACTCGTGCTAGAGGAAGCTGTCTTTTAAGGTCAGAACTGGTCCTAAACCTTAAATAGAACTCTTCCACGAATCTAAGGATCTAAAAGGCCAGAACTAGTCCTAAGCCTTTCTAAGATTACGGATTCTTGCGTCTATTACGCAGAATAACACGCTTTACGAGTCTTCGCGATTTAAGGCCAGAACTGGTCCTGAGCCCTATAATCGTAAATATACATCTAAACGCGTACCAAACGACAATCGATAATCCCTATACTAATAATACCTCCTCTCCTATAACCCAATAACACTTCCCTTCCTCCAAAAATATGGCTACGCCTACTTTAAATAACTGGAAAGACTCCTTACTACTAGGGGTAGCTAAGCACGCGAAACTTATTGATAAAGATTAGGACGAATTCGCCTTTAATATAATAACTTATACCGTAAAACAAGTTAACGGCTTTCTCCTATACCATATTATATTCTACCGAAATAGATGCTATGCCGATTTATAACTATGGGAGTATTTTAGGGAGGATTTTGTGGGATAGACTGCTGATACCTAGGCACTTGGTAATATTAATATTGTTTGGGATTTTCAAGACTTCCTCTATAGGAATAGGGTATATGTTGCTGAGAATAGTAACCCAATTGCTAGTAATATTTAGGCCGTTATTACTAGTATAAAAGAACCAATATGGACGGAAGCTAAGATTATACATTAACTATGGAAACCTAAAAACAACCTATATTCTTTAGAAGGCAACTTTAATTCGTATTAAAACCCCTAGAACGCTAACCCCCTACCTAGAACTGCTCTCCTACCTAGAGGTGCCCTCCTACTTAGAGTTGCTCCGCCTCTACCTCCTCCACTCTAGCTAACTGGTGAGCCTTTATTACAAGAAGTTACGAATCTGATGAAGGTATATTTAGACAAAGAAAAGAAGTTTAGAGGAGAATTATATGATATACTTAGAGCAAAACTACAGGTCTTCTATAACTATTGCAATAAGGTCGGAATTTAACGCTACTAGTACCACTACGCTTTCTCCATTATGTTAAAGGGACGGGCAGCGACATTCTATTATAACTATATTGCGGGTAAAAACTATAGCTTTAATATAATGCTTTAGCTTACTAGAGCTTACTTTAAGACCAATAAAAATCGCCAACTTTATATATCTAAATGGCGGGAGACTATATTCTAGAGAGTTATTGCTTCTAACCTAATAAAGACTTGTTTAGAGTGCCTTTAATTACTCTTTAATAAACTCTAGAAAATCTAATGTGGCCTTACCAAAACTTACTAAAATGAGAACAGCCTAAGGGACCAGGTTATTTTAGCATGCCGTGGCGTTCCTAAGTGTAACTTAGCGCTATATAAGCCTGCGGATATGTTTAAAGGAGTATATACTAAGCTACGCTCCGCCGTAGGTACTGCGATGCGAATATAAGAATCTTAACAGTTCTATACTGAAAACTTTACCTAACTAAGTATTCCTGACCAACATGATCACAACTGGACTAATCGAACATATAGTGGCTGTGGTAGGGAATACGGAAGAGGGTACGATTAATGTTAACTATAAGGTAACCGTGGAGGTCCCGGTGGAGGTTCATTTCAAAGTAATTGCTAGAAGAAGTGCTATATTTATAAGAAGCCAAATTGCTAGTTAACTAGACACTCCCTTAATAAGCGAAAAGAGGTATATAACAAGTTCTATTAGAGTGCAAGAAATGTTAGAAATTATAAAGTCACTATAGCCTACTTCTAAAGCTTCCTGGTTTAATACAAAGGCGTAGAAGATCTTAAGGGTGAGGTTAATAAGGTTAAACAGCTCCTTATAGATATAGAAATTGAGGACTACTCCCCTAACCAATACTTCACTAAGTATGGTAAGGTAGATGGTATATAAACCATTACTGTTCTTAATAATTAATCTACGCTCCATTCTATTATAAAATTAGATATCTTTAACGAGCCAAAGGAGAGTTCTGCGTTTTCCTTTAACAATAGATACTCGGCGTACGTCTTCTATGGTATTATACCGGATATAGGAGCCGTAGGAGTATCTATAGTAGGAAAACCTTAAGTTTAAGCTCTTTAGCAGCTTAATAGCTCTATTTAGATTGACCAATTAATGGCAGGCCAACATATAATTTGATTTAGTAAAGGTACTACGATTTCTCTTAGTATAATTAGGGTCTAAACCCCCTTAGGATATATTACTTTCTATATTATTCCTACGAACACTCCGTTTCTATTTTGTATTAAAGATATAGATAAGTTAGGCATTAGGCTTAACAACCTTAAGAATATACTTATTTAGGGAGATAATTAGGTACCTATTATATACAAGTAGGGTTACCCCTAGTTGCTCCTTTATTAACTAGAAAAGAGTGTTGCTTAAAGCCACTTAATTAAGTTAGAATTACGCTAACTATACTATCGTTTTGGCTACCTATCCGTTTATTAATTGCTTAGGGTTCTTTAGCAAGCAGGCTATAAAGTTAAGGTTAAGGCAATTAAGCATCTTATAAAGTACTACTATTACTGCTAAATAAACTAGAAGTTCTATAGCCAATTTAAGTTCACCCTTAAAGATAACTATGACTTTAACTTCTATATTATCGTCAATATTATATATCTTAGCGGCAAGCCAGTACTCTAAGTTATTGACTTTTTAACCTCCTTCTAAGCCGTATAATTCTTAAAGGATATATTAGCTAGGAACGCATGGGATACCCTTTAGTTATGCTAAATTAATATCTATCTAGGACCCCCTAATTAAATTATTTATAATATAGGAAAGAACTTCTTATCTATAAAGTTTTGATAATAGATAAAGGCAATGGCAATTAAGGTTAAGGAAGTCCCTATTAAGGCATATAATAGTATTGGAAAAGTGGAGCGATATTACACGCTATTACGCTATGTATATAAGATTATCTCTTTAGAACTAGAGGACGCTAGTAAAGAACTTACTTTATAAATAGCTGTTAAAGCTATTAACAATTCTGCTAGCCTAGATAAACTTGTACCTATATTACCAGTCTTTAGCGCCTACCCTTAAATAACTAACAATTCTCCACTATCTCCCTCTATTGTGTAACGAGCTAAGGCTATTCGCAAGGTAATAAAGAAGGTATGACGTCTCTACGCTATACACCAAGTTAACAACGCACTAGGAATAAGAAATAGCCTAAATACCTTAACTATATTTGATCTGCCACTCCAGTCTAAGATACGCGTATGGCGTAAAAAGGGAGAATAGTTAGGCCTATATTAACTTATTATAATTAATGGCCAGACTTGTACTATTTAAATACCTTATAGACCTACTTAATTCCGTTTAACTGTTATTAAGCCTTACTATAAAGATAACAGTTCTGAGCCTTTGTAGAATACCCTAGAAGATGCCCTAAAGGAGAACCACAATTAATATGCTTTAGAAGGCGACTACAATCCTAATATAATATTAGTAGATACGCCACAACTATAACGCGGTAGAGGTCGCCTAAAGGGATTATAAAATCGCCAACATCTTATTAATTTTGAAGAGCAATTTATTGCTGCTATTAAAAATAGAGTCGAGTTATTAATGGCCTTTATAACAGCTAAGGAGAAGGATGATTTTGAACTCGCAAAATAGCTTTAAAAGGAAGGTCATATTATAACTCTAGGAGCTCCTTTCTAAGTATCTAATAAGTAGGAGATCAAGGGTCTTATTATAAGAGGAGTTTTTAAATTTAAGAAGTATAACTGTTGGTCACATAGGGTGACTCACTAATAACGACTACTTAAGTAGGTTACAGTGATGTTGGTTAATAAAGCTTGTTAATTGGAATAGGGGAGGGCGAGGAGCTTAAGGCTCCTTACCACGCTAGTGCCGCGGCTATACGTAACCACATATAATATATTCCCAACACTAGCAACTCTTCTTTTGTGGTTGCCATCTATATATGAAATACCGCTTAACTAGCGTAACAAGTATTAATCCTTCTTACTTACTATTGCCACTGTAATATGTAACGGCTTGCATAAATGCTTTTAAACTAAAACTTGCGGATTATTATCTAATGAAGATACTAAGCTAAGGAAAAGAAGAAGAAGAATAATTATTAGGGAGTGGTAAGTAGATATATCGCGAGGGCCGCTAAGGCGCTAGTAGTAAGCAAACCAATAGCAATTTTCTATTCTGGGGATGGAAAATCCTAATTGGTTATTTAGAGTTAGGGTGGATATTGTGTTAAGAGCGCTAAGGCGCTAAGCGTAAGCGAGCTAATAGCGATTTTCTATGCCAGGTATGGAAAATTCTGATTGGCTAGCTAAAACCAGTATCTATAGATTGCAGTAGAACTTAGTAGACAGTTGCGGTGGAACTTAGTGGACAGTTGTGGTAGAATTCTACTTCCTTTTAACCCAACCTTTAACTTGTATATAGAGAATGTTTATGTTAACAAACGTTTCTAGAGCCTTATTTGGGTTTGCCTTTATTATTGCATCTACTAGGTTGTTTTGGCCATTAATTTATTAAATCTTAAAGAGTTCTTGTCGTTTGTAAGATTGCTGAAGTGCTATAATGTTGATTATAAGGTACTTCTTCTTTGTGGTACCAAGCTTAACTAAACACTTATAGAGGGAATATAAGTTGGTACACACGATTATAGGGATAGTGGGAAGTTTAAGTTAATCTATAATTATTTTTAGGGTAGTTCTAATTGTAATTGCTATATTAACTCCGCTAACCATTCTATATATCTTTAACGCTAGAACGCTTTGAGTGATATACTTACTCTTAGTTAAGCTCTAATAGATAAGATTGCTATAGATTGTAAAGTTATTCTCTCTAGTAGATTTGTTTGTAATAATAATCTTATATCCTAGCTAGGAGCTAAAATCTTTATTATTTGTGAACGATCTATTGATAAATACAAAGAGCTTAGCGGTGGGAAGATTAATAGGTATATAGAGTAGTCCCCAATCAAGATGGTTTATTTGCCAGGAAAGACGCTTATTTAGGGTAAGAATGTTATCCTTGGTTGGTTCCTGGTGTTAGGCGGCAATAGAGAAATTAAATAAAGCCTTAGGTTGATAGATAGAAGTAATATAAGCTCTATAAGTATATTACTCTACGTATCCTTGTTTTGGAGAGTTAATGTTAATAATATTAATCTTCTTACCTTAACCCTTCTGGCACAAAGCAATAGAATCCTTGTTTAGGGAGAGGATGCATCTATTAAAAAGTAATGGTATTGTTAAATTAAGCTTTTCCTTTAGCTTTGCTATAAGATTTGCCTTTACTAGCTTATCTTCTTTAAGAGCTAAGAATTAGTCGTCTCCTAAGATAATTATATTATTAGTTTATATGCCGACGATTCCGAATAGGGTTCCTATGGTTATAATAAGAAAGCATAGATTAAATATAGAAGTAGTTATTAAAAGTTTCTCTTTATAGTGCTTACTGTAGGTAGCCTACCAATAAGTTCCTACCTCTGCAATTCTATATAATGGCTTAAGCACAACCATAATCGTATCTTTAGGATATTGGTGGCGAATTTGCTCTAGAAGGTATACTAGTATTAAGCGCTAAAGGCGTGTCTCTGATTGGGTATAGGCCTAAGTAATATCTCTTAAATAAACCGCTATTCTATTCTTTATTAGGGAGGGAGCTAGCGTAATAATAACTTGCTAACTAGCTCGTTAAATTATAGGGGATTATATAAAAATTACTTCCTTACCGTTGTTGTTATAACCTTAAATGACCAGTCTTGACTTCTTAAATAGGGTATTAGTGGCTTTGCCTTTAATCTTGTTAACTATTCTTAACTTAAAGATGCGAACTCTATTGAACTTAGTAGGGTTATATTTCTTAAATTTAAAGACTCCTTTTGTAATAAGACCGTCAATCTCCTGCTTGTTAGATGCTTAGAAAGGGGCTCCTAGAGTTATAATACGGCCTTCCTTTTAGAGTTATTTTGCAAGCTTAAAGTCCGCCTTCTCTTTAGCTATTATGAAGGCTATTAATAACTTAACTCTACTCTTAATGGCGGTAACGAATTGCTCTTTGAAATTAATAAGATATTAGTAATTTTGTAATCCTTTTAGGCGACCTCTACTGTGTTATAGTTGCGGCGTATCTACTATAATTATATTAGAATTGTGGTCGCCTTCTAGAGCTTATTAATTGTGGCTTTCCTTTAGGGCATCTTCTATGGCATCCTACAAAGGTTTAGAACTGTTATCTTTATAGTAAGGCTTAATAACAGTTAAATGGAATTAAGTGGGTCTATAAGGCATCTAAATAGTGCAAGTTTAACCATTAATTGCAATAAGTTGATGTGGGCCTAACTACCCTCCCTTTTTACGCCATACGTGTACCTTAGACTGGAGTGGCAGATTAAGCGTAGTTAAGGTATTTAGGCCATTTCTTATTCCTAGTGTGTTGTTGACCTAATGTATAGCGTAGAGACGTTGGACCTCCTTTATTGCCTTATAAATAGCCTCAGCTCATTGCACAACGGAGGGAGATAGTAGAGAATTGTTAGTTATTTAAGGGTAGGCGCTAAAGACTAGTAGTATAGGTATAAGTCTATCCGGGCTAGCGGAATTGTTAACAGCTTTAATAGCTATTTATAAGGTAAGTTCTTTACTAGCGTCCTCTAGTTCTGAAGAGATAATCTTATATATGCGGTATAATGGCGTATAATATCGTTCCACTTTTCTAATGCTATTATATACCTTAATAGGGACTTCCTTGACCTTAATTGCCATTGCCTTTATCTATTATTGAAACTCTGTAGATGAAAAGTTTTTTCCTATATTATAGACGATTTAATTAGGGGGTCCTAGGTAGATATTAATCTAGCATAATTAAAGAATATCCTATGCGTTTCTAGCTAATATATCCTTTAAGAAGCGTGTGGCTTGGAAGGAGGTTAAGAAGTCAACAATTTAGAGTACTGGCTTGCCGCTAAGATACATAACGTCAACAATAATATAGAAGTTGAAGTTATAGTTATCTTTAAGGGTGAACTTGAATTGGCTAGGGGACTTCTGGTTTATTTAGTAGTAATGGTAGTACTTTATAAGATGCTTAATTACCTTAACCTTAACTTTATAGCCTGCCCGCTGAAGAACCCTAAGCAATTAGTAAACGGATAGGTGGCTAAAATAATAGTGTAGTTAATGTAACTCTAACTTAGTTAAATGGCTTTAAGCAACACTCTTTTCTAGTTAATAAAGGAGTAACTAGGGGTGACCCTACTTGCGTATAACAGGCACCTGATTATCTCCCTAAACAAGTATATTCTTAAGGTTATTAAGCTTAACGCCTAATTTGTCCATATCTCCAATGTAAAATAGAAATAGGGTATTCGTGGGAATAATATAGAAAGTAATGCACCCTAAGGGGGTTCGGACCCTAATTGTGCTAAAAGAGATTGTAGTACCCTTGCTAAAACAAATTGTGTGTTAGCCTGCTGTTAAATAGTTAATCTAAATAGAGCTATTAAGCTGCTAAAGAGCTTAAACTTAAGGTTCTCCTACTATAGATACTCCTGCGGCTCCAGTATCTAGTATAATACTATAGAAGACGTTCGCCGAGTATCTATTGTTAAAGGAGAATGTGGAACTCTCCTTTGGCTCATTAAAGATGTCTAACTTTGTGATAGTATGGAGTGTAGATTGGTTATTAAGAATAGTAATAGTTTGTGTACTATCTACCTTACCATACTCAGTAAAGTATTGGTTGGGAGAGTAGTCCTTAATTTCTATATTTATAAGAAGCTGTTCGGCCTTATTAACCTTACCCTTAAGATCTTCTTCGCCTTTATATTAAACTAGGAAGCTTTGGAAGTAGGCTATAGTAACCTTATAATTTTCAATGTTTTATGCGCTCTGGTGAAACTTATTATATGCCTCCTTTTGTCTATTAAAAGGGTACCTAGTTAACTAGCAATTTGGCTTCTTACAAATATAGCATTTCTTCTATTAATTGTTTTGAGATAAACCTCCACGAGGACCTCCACGGTTGCTTTATAGTTAATATTAATTGTACCCTCTGCCGTATCCTCTACCCTAGCCACCATATATTCGATCAGTCCAGTTATAATTATGTTAGTCAGTCGGGTCAATTAAAGTAGGTTAGGGTTAGGCGTTAAATTGCTATACTTCTTAAGAGCGCAGAGCGGTGCTAATAGAGGATCTTAATTAAGCATATACTCCTTTGTAAGTATTTGCAGGATTAAAGAGAGCAAGATTACATTCTTTAACGCCTTAGTATGCGCTAATAACTTAATCGCGTAGGCTAAAATCCTCTTAATATGATTTGGATAAACCATACTAAATCATCTAAAGTTAATTAAAGAGCTTTTAAAGACAATTAAGCCGAGGGACACCTAGGTTTGTAGTAATAATCCTTAGGAAAGTAGTCTCTTTCTATTCTAATATATACTGCTGCTTGTTCTCTTCTGTTTCGAAGTGGCATCTTGACTTATATATTATGCGGTTGAAATTATATCCTTTTCCTGCTAAATAATTATAATAGAAGGTACTAGCTCGACCCTTAAGCATAACGGAATAGGTATTGTGGTATTAATTAGACTCTATTCCTACCTTCTGGCAACAGTTATAGAAGATACATAGTTTCGAATTAAGAATATTATATAATTCCCCTCTAAACTTCTTCTCCTGATCTAAATAGAGCTTCGCAAGCTCTATAAGCAATTTTAAACTGCCTCCGATTTGAGATTAAGATAGAGGAGGTGGGGGTTGCATTATAGGCTACAGTAGGGACGTAGGTCTGGTTGGTAGAGTCTAAAGGTTGTTAAATCGCGAAGCAATAGGATCCTATGCCTACTTTTATTAGGGTATAGTATCCGACGTTAAGGTTACGGGTTAAATTAGATACAAAGGAGTTGAAGGTAGAGGTAGGTTTATCTCTAGAGGTATATTGCTTAGGTTCTATCGTAAGTTAAGCTTCCTTATAGTGCGTAGTTAGTGCTTAATCTCTTATGGAGTCCATTTGTGTTTTTCTTTTGCGTTAATAACCTACTCCTAAATATTGTCTCTAATAGTACCCCTATCCTTAGGGACAAATACTCCATTCTCCTAAAGAAAGTTATGGAAGTCCTATATAATATCCTTGTTTACGGGGGCCTATGTTTCCTTTGTCTATTTAATAAAGTCCTCCTTCATATATTCCTATAGCGCGGTATCGTTATATTCACTATCCTTGTAATATGCTATACGGTGTAATAAAAATCCATTTAAGTCTTATTTATTAGCGTTTGTAAGGTTAATTATGGCTTTATTCTATGTCTTTGGGTTAATGTCTTCCTCATACTTCTTTGGGTAGGTTAACGCCATAGTAGGTATAAAATTAACGGGGTGTTGTACATTAAAGGTAGGTAGGATTTTCGGTTTTATAGGATCTTGTAGGTTTGCTATTAAGAGGTAGGCAATTCGAGATGTTGTTTGACGCGTTTTGGACGTCGTTTGACGCGTTTTAGACGTTAACTTAAAACCCTAGGTTTAGTGACACTTCTGACCTAAAGTACTTAACCAAATCTTTATAAACGCGGTTGTTCTGCGTAATAGACGCAACTTGGTATCTCCTAGTACTTAGTAACACTTCTGTTACTAGTTTTCCGCAAGTCTAAGGTAGCACAGTATCGCTAGGATCCATTCTATATGAGCGTATATGGCACCCCTATATAAGACTGTCTCTTCTGTTCGAAAACCTAGCTGCTCTGTGGTTAACTGTGTATTCAACCACTGATTAGTGTTGGTTATATAGGGTGACTTACCAATAACGACTACTCGAGTAGGTTACAGTGATGTTGGTTAATAAAGCTTGTTAATTGGAATAGGGGAGGGCGAGGAGCTTAAGGCTCCTCGCTACGCTAGTGCCGCGGCTATACGTGACCACACGTGATATATTCCCAACAATAACCTTACCAAGTTTAATAGAGTTCGCATCTTTAAGTTAAGAATAGTTAATGAAATTAAGGGTAAAGCTACTAACGCCCTATTTAAGAAATTAAGGCTTGTTATCTAAGGCTATAATAACAATAGCAAGGAGGTAATTCTTATGTAGTCTCCCACGATTTAACGAGCTAGTTAGTAAGTTATTATTGCGCTAGCTCCCTCCTTAATAAAGAATAGAATGGCGGTTTATTTGTAAGATATTACTTAAGCCTATACCTAATTAGAGACGCACCTTTAGCGCTTAATATTGGCATACCTTCTAGAGCAAATTCGCCACCAGTATCCTAAAGATATAATTATAGTTATACTTAAGCCATTATATAGGATCGCAGAGGTAGGAACTTACTGGTAGGCTACCTATAGCAAGCACTATAAAGAGAAGCTTTTAATAACTACTTCTATATTTAATCCCTGCTTCCTTATTACAACTATGGGAACTCCATTTGGAATCGTCGGCATATAAACTAATAATATAATTATCTTAAGAGACGACTAATTCTTAGCTCTTAAAGAAGACGAGCTAGTAAAGGTAAATCTTATAGTAAAGCTAAAGGAAAAGCTTAGTTTAACAATACTATTACTCTTTAATAGATGCATCCTCTCCCTAAACAAGGATTCTATTGCTCTGCGCCAGAAGGGTTAAGGTAAGAAGATTAATGTTATTAACGCTAATTCTCTAAAGCAAGGATACGTGGAGCAACGCGCTTGCGGAGCTTATATTGCTTCTATTTATCAACCTAAGGCTTTATTTAATCTCTCTATTGCCGCCTAATACCAGGAACTAACTAAGGATAACATTCTTGCCCTAAATAAACGCCTTTCCTAGTAAATAAACTATCTCAACTGGGGCCTATACTACGTGCCTGTTAATCTTCCTACCGCTAAGCTCTTTGTATTTGTTAATAGATCGTTTATAAATAACAAAGATTTTAGCTCCTAGCTAGGATATAAGATTATTATCACAAATAAGTTTACTGGAGAGAATGACTTTATAATCTATAGCAACCTTATTTATTAGAGCTTAACTAAGAGCAAGCGTATTACCCAAAGTGTTTTAGCGTTAGAGATATATAAAATAGTTAGCGGAGTTAATATAGCAATTGCAATTAGAACTACCCTAAAGATAATTATAGATCAACTTGAACTTCCTATTATCCCTATAATTATATGCACCGACTTATATTCCCTTTATAAGTGTTTAGTCAAGCTTAGTACCACAAAGGAGAAGCGCCTTATGATTAATATTATAGCACTTTGGTAATCCTACGAGCGTTAAGAACTCTTTAAGATTTAATAGATTAATGGCTAAAATAACCTAGCAGATGTGATAACAAAGGCGAACCCAAATAAGGCACTAGAGACGTTTATTAATACAAATACTCTACGTATATAAGTTAAAGGTTAGGTTAAAAGGGAGTAGGAGTATAATATTCTGTTAACCCTAACTTAAACTAGCTAATCAGGATTTTCTATCCCTAGGATAGAAAATCGCTATTGGCTTGCTTACTACTAGCGCCTTAGCAGCCTACCCGTCTTTGCGTTATCCGCCAAATTCTGCCAACTGCCGCATTGTCGCATATTGTCGCATATTATTTGGTATTGTTGTACACTGTCTGGTATTATTGCATCCTGTCTGTTTGTATATATGTAGATAGCAACCACAAAAAGAAGAGTTGCCAGTGTTAAGAATGAGGCATGTTGCCGTCACGTGTTAATATGGCCCTAGTATAGTAAGGAACCTTAAGTTCCTCACCCCTTTCCTTATTCCTATTAAAACAAGAAGAATAACCATTATACTATCTACGAACCGTAGCTATGTGATATTACCTTATATAACTAACAACTACCTACCTTGCCTTATATTATATAATCCTTTCTTTACTATACCACTTATGCTTAAAAACCTATTGGGCGTTAAGAACTTTATAATTAAGAGGTTGGTTAATAAGTATCTAGGTATTATTTGCTTTATAAGAGCTAATTTTATCTTTACTAGCGGAGTACTATTTATTATTATTAATATTAAAAGTAGATTGTTTCTATAACCTTAGCTTATAAGGTTTAGCTATAGGGAAGTTACTAAGCATAGTGTAGAGGTGTTTAAAGGAAGGGGTTAAGAAGTAGGTATAACGGAACCTTGTAGTAGGAACTACGGTGGGTCCTATTATTGGGCTAGGTATATAGGTAAGAACAAATCAACAACATAATAATAACTGGTGGAGTGGTTACCTAATAGATTAACTCTAATTATATTCTGAGATTTACTATAAAGAGAGAACTATCTAGGTAGGGACTATAGTCCTTTAAATATACAACCATACTCCTAAGAAATCCCTTCGCTCCATAAGGTACGTGCGCTCTATATACTCTATATAGATTGTATAGATTACACAGATTATATAGATTATATTATATAACCTTAGCTACTATTCCTCGTTATATAGTTCCACTAGATCCACCCTAGACCGTACCTATATTAACCAACTAGCTTCCGCCAACTCTTCTCTAAGTAGTTATAACATTGTACTTAAGCTATCTATAACACTATCTCCCTTCTCTTTATCTTTGTCCTTAAAGATTCCTAACATCTCCAAGTCGTCTACTAGAGGTGTAATGTCTGTTTAATTAATTTAGTTAATATCCTTATTTATTATACCTAAAGCCTCTTCTTCTTCTTTAACCCTTTATTGTGCGCGTACGGTTTCCTCTATACTATTACTGGGTGAGATAATGCTGTCTCTATATTCTCGTTATGCGAAAGAGGGGTTAGTCTATATTACGCTAGCAAGTCCTTCTACCCAACAACCATCCTCTTGTTTGGAGTGCACTAAAGCAAACATTTAATTGTCCTATAACGTTCGCTTTGTCTTTAACGCTAAGTATACGCGTCCTATAACTCTTAATAGTCTTTAAGTTCCCTAAGTAACTTATTATAGGGTCTTATATTTAATCTACCGCTGCGAAACTCAATAACGAGCTCTCGGCCTCCCTTGCTGAGCTTTAGCGTACTTATGCTACTTACAAGGCGTACTTGTCTGCCTCTGCGCGTCTTCTTCGTCTTAAGAAGGTACGTAAAAAGGTCCGTTTTAAGGAGTGGAAACTTGTTTAATAAGGTTTACAGGAACTTAGTAATAAAAGATCGGTCTCTCTTCTAACTAAGAGGGAAACAACTCCAAGTAGCTTAGTAGGTGCTCCTCTTAGGTCCCCCTTAGGTAACTTATTCTTTAGCAATCCTTCCTTATTAATGCTGCCTAACCCCTTTTTTTTTAATACTCCTGTACCTTTCCTATAGCATTCTCTAGGTTGCTTAGTGGTTCCTAGGTAGTCTTACTATAGCCTATCTACTTTACTTTATACTACGTTTCGTTATCTACGTCCTCATAACTAATAATCTTTAAAACTTACTATTTATCTTCTTTTTACCCTCTATACGTGTCTGCCTTATAAACTAGTGGCTTGATATCTCCATGTGCTAGTTCTAGCATTGCGATATATTATATAGGGTAGATCTTTATTTTGGCTAGTAGGTTTAACTTATACATGACTAATAAAAATTTTTACTTAATTTTAAAAGGTTCTAGTCTAACATAGTCCAACTTCTTACTTAGTCGTCGACTCTTGAAATTTTTGTGTAGTAGCTATACTTTATCTCCCTCCTTAAGATCTGGTCCCTTAGATCTCTTAGCATTATAGTACCTTTTTATCCTTTGCTATACTAGCTTGGCTGTTTCCATAAGGTCTACATAAAGATTTATTAATATCTTCATTCTTTATTTAGCTGTGCTACTCGTCTTTTTTGCTTAATATGGCGATAATAATATTCTTAGTTTATATCCATAATTTGCCTTAAATAGTAATATCCCCATTCCTTCTTATAGTGTTATATTGTATGCAAACTATATAACTAGTAATAACGATACCTAATTGTTCTATATGTAATTAATATAATACCTTAGATACTGTTCTAGTGTCTAGTTTAGTCTTTCTATTTGTCCGTCCGTCTGCGGATAATATGCTATAGAGGTTACTACGCAAACTCCTTATTCTGCTAGGAACACTTTCTAAAATGCTGCTATAAATCTTAGATCTCTGTCTAATATAATCTTATCTAGTACTCTGTGTCTTATAAATACTTCCTTTATATAGATTCTAGCGATATCTTCTACTAATATCTCTTTAGTATATGCTATAAAGTATCCCTACTTTATTAGCTTATCCACTATTACTAAGATCGCGTTATAATCTTATTCTATAATAGGATCTCTTAACTTTGGTAACTTAATAATAAAGTCCTATAATATAACTTCCTATAGTCTTCCTGGTATTTTAACAGGTTATAGCCCTCTATACGGCTTATACCTTGTCGGTTTATTCCTTTAGCAATCTAGATATTCCTTTATAACTTATCTTACTAGCCCCTAAATTCCTTAAATAATATACTCCTCTTAAAGCCTTAACACTAAGCCTATAGCTCCGTTGTGTCCTTATATTATTCCCTTATAGAATTCCTTAACAAATTCTTCTATAATAGACTTAGGTATATACGTTGCTTCTCTGTTTTTATATTGCTCTAAGTCTAGATCCTCTGCCTATACTTCTTAAATCTTCTGTGTTTAATTACTCTCTGGTAACTTATAGATCTAACTTTCCTTAATTGCTGTAATTTTTAGATAATTATACCTAATTAATCCATCTTAATCTTTTCGCAATAAAGCTCCTAATAGCTTTTTGTTACTTTATAGTTTAGCCTTTCTACTTAGAGCGTCTGCTTATGCATTATCTGTACCCTTGGTATACTGAATTTCAAAATGGTATTTTATAAGCATTTCCGCCTATCTAACCTGTCTTTGGTTGAGTTCCTTTGTTGTTAGGAATCCTATAAGGTTCTTATAGTCCATCTTAACCACAAATAGTTTCTCTATGCCTTATAAAAATGCTCTCTATTTCTTAAGTGCTATAACTATACCTAATAACTCCTTATTATAGATGTTATAGTTTAACTCTAGTAGTGTTATTTTCCGACTATAGTATATTACTGGATGCTATACATCCTAGTGCTTTTGTAGCAAATATGCTCCTAGTGCAAAGTCTAATATATCTGTCTTAATAACCGTTTCTAACTTTGGTTAATAGATCTTAAGGATTGGTTTTTAGGTAAACAACTCTTTAAGTTCCTAGAACAGCTTCTTCTATTTACTACCCTAAACCTATAGTTCCTCTTTCTTTATTAGCCTTATAAACGGCTTAATGCTTTTTAACCATTGTGCTATAAACCTCCTATAGTAGTTATAAAACCCTAGAAACGACCTTAACTACGTAATATTCTCTGGTTCGTGCTAACTTACTATAGCTTTAACTTTCTTTGGGTCTATACTAATCTTTCCTAGTTTAATAATAAATTCTATAAAATCGGGTTTCTTTATAAAGAACTTATATTTCTTAATTACTACTAGTATCTATTTTTCCTGTAGTCTCTTTAAGACCCATTTAATGTGTTCTCTATGTTCTTCCTCGTTCTCTAAGTAGATAATAATATTATTAAGGTATGCTATAATAAACTCATCTAGGTATTCTCCTAATACACTATTAACTCGCTTTTAGAACGTTGCTAGTGCGTTTATAAGCCTAAATTGCATAACTAATGGTTTATATAGTCCTTCCTTTAACCTAAAGGCTGCCTTCTATTTGTCGCCTTTCTTAATCCTAATCTAATAGTACGCCTATCTCAGATCTATCTTTATAAAGATCTTTATGTTGCCTATCCTGTCTTAGATTTTGCTAATTAAGGGTAAAGAATACCTATCCTTCCTAGTAATACTGTTTAACTATCTATAGTCTATACACATCCTAAGTTTTCCATTTTTCTTTAGAATAAATAGTACTAGATATTCTACTAATAACTATAATGGTCTAATATATCCCTTGCGTAAGTTCTCCTGGATAAACTCCTTAAGCGCTACTAACTCCGTTTTAGTAAGCTTATAGATTAAAAAGAACTTTAGACTTATTTCTTTTTCTAATTCTATCTTATAGTCCCATGCTATATGCTTTAACAGCTTTTCACTTTCTAGTAACTATAACTTTTTACTATACTTATAGTATCTCTTTGGTATATAACTTAAGCCTTGCTTAGTCTCTTTATATATCGCTCTAACTTGGTACTATACCAACTTGGTTTACTGTCGCACTTTATACCGTTAAGTATTCTTAATATTAACCTAACCTATAACCCAATTAATCTTTAAATTATACTTCTATAACTAAGGCATTCCTAATATTGCCTTATTCTGTCCTAATAGTAGGATATTAAAAGACATTCTAACTGGTCTTCCTTTAATAGTTAACTAAATAGGTCCTATTTTAAGATTAATAATACCTCCTCTATAGGCTATCTAATCTCCT
>Ga0307507_10005899_pt1 | contig 19488 bp, 19 predicted proteins | sample 7_EM_MG_FD_207223 | JGI IMG/M metagenome (GOLD analysis project Ga0307507, IMG submission 207223) | Populus trichocarpa ectomycorrhiza microbial communities from riparian zone in the Pacific Northwest, United States - 7_EM | ecosystem: Host-associated > Plants > Roots > Unclassified | place...
AAAACCTCTGAGTTTTGATCTTCGACCTAGAGGAATAATAAATTTGAGTATACAAAGAGAATAGTGTCATACAAAGATTGACACAGCAATGTGCAACCTTGTCAAAGAACTTGAACAGGCTGACAGCAGTGCGGGAAATGAGGCCCAATGAACACAATCCACCCTCAGGTGTAACGATTTCAGGTTGGCGACCCGGTTGGTTATCCAATTGAAAAGGTCGATGTCTAGATAACCACGAATTGAGAGTTCGAGGAGTTGGTGGGGGGATTTTGACTTGATCGTTGATCCCCGTGCATTCAGAAAACGTCAATTTCTTGACATTGTCGAGGATTGATAACGGAAAGCTACAGAAATTGACAAGGCAAATTTGCTCTAGAGGTAATTGCTGGAGGGAGTCTCGGAGTGTTGAAACCATGATTGGGTCTTTATAAGTGACCGCATACCGTGGCCCTGAAGCGGAGATTTTTAACGACACGAGGTTTGCCATCCGTGGTACCATTGTCAACATCTCTCGTAAAAAAAATTCTGGACGATGGGCATCGTGAAGAATCGTCAAGGTGCGAGGGTAGTGCAGGAGACGTGGATCCCTGGAAAGCTTGCCGTGGATCTCAGAGATGAGAAATCCATCCGTTATTCCGACAAAGATTCTGTGAAAAGGTGTCGTTCGGCGAGCTGATAGATAGATGGATGAATTTCGGAGCACGCTTTGAGGGCTGAAATGTCCCCTATTAGAAATCCAAAGATATGGTCAATCAACTCGGCTGATAGACGCATATTGGCAGTGGTGAGTAGGTGAGGAACTGCCACTATGAACAAAAGTTTCACATGACCATTTCGTGTTTGTTTCACACCATCATTCATTTGTCTGGTTGTCTGACCTATGGCTTAGGAAATCGAATTGCGTAAAGGAGACAGTCCCAAAATGTGTTATATCACGGAAATACCGTACTTGTCAATGGTGGCAGTCGAGGAACAACCGAGGGAGTTTTAGGATTAGGATGTTCGTCACCGCCACGTCAATGTCGAAAGGGAGCTAGATCTGTTCCTCAAAGTTGCCTGAGCTGAGGCAGTAGTTTGTTCTTGACTCGTCTCTCAGTCTACTCGCCTTGAAAAGCCGAAACTGGAAGAGTTGACCAGTCCCAGCAGAGAACGACTCAACTCGTTCCGCCATCATACCTGCTTAAGCCACAGATACTATGGTCCCGCATTCGCAATTTGTCCCTCCTCCATCTCTGCCCCAAAGCTGTCTGTCCTGGTTCACCCCAGGAGCGTAACTTATCTTGCTGCTGGGTGTGCACGTTTATGATGCAAGACAGTTAACTCGATCCCCATTCGCGTTATCTACGCAGTGAAACGGGGTCTGCTTCTTCTTACCACCGCTTCATTGGATGGAAATGTCCATGTAAGCCTCTCGTTCTTCAGGTATCGCCATATTTCCATCTTGTCCTCTAGATCTGGGGGAAAAAATGTTTACAGAATGCTTCGACTAACGGCTGGCCTATCCCTCTTGTTGTCTTACTGCAGTTTGACACCAGAAGAGGATCATCAAAACAAAACTTCAATCGTGCGTAACTTACGAGTTCCTTCATGTTCTTCCGATGTTCATTTATGCCGCAACCTGCATAGAATTGCTGTCGTGAGTGCCTAATTCCATCGATTCCCTGCCGCCCAGGTCATTCGCCGTGGGTGAATCGACAAATTTGTCAGTATTGCAGGTGTTCAAAGGGGAAGGCACGAGGGGAGCACCATTCACCACTGGTTCAGCTTTCTATCTTATTACTCGGCCCCCTGTCGTTCGTGTGGCGGGCCAAGGCACTAGTTGGTGGGTTGCTGACCCTTCTGGCACCAATCTTTCGACACTCGTTTTCGTTTATGTTGCCGTCGATCGGGTTGTAAAGTAAACTTAGGTGTTACGACGCCGTTATGGATAAAGAACACTGTCGATTAATACAAACCTGGGTATCAAACGAGCGTATACGACTAGCACAGTTGGACAGAGCAAAGGATAGTTGGTACGGCAGATAATGGTCCCTATTACTGGCTGCACCTAAGGTTCGGAGCGTCCGATGGGCTGCAATATTGCATAAGTTAGTGAATGCCGTAAGTTGAACGAATAAATATATAGGAGAGGGTTTCAACAAATATCGCTGGTGGAAACGAGTCAAACGGTGCAGATGATACCCACCATCCATTAACAGCAGCAGGATAGCATATGCTGATACCGTTGATGCCTGTCCCCCCACCTGGTTAGAATCGGTTAACCAAGTATCCTCCAGTACAGTCAATGACAAGTACTCACAACACTTCATATATTCACCATCGGGACAAATGAAATGATAAGAAGCTGGAGAAAGTTTTGCGGGGACGGCAAGAACATGGAGGCCTGTGCCCGACAAGCCAACAAGAACGACGAAGAAAGTAAGAACTAGCTTAGAGAACATGTTGAGGAAATATTGTAGTTGTCCCCTTTCCTGGAGGGGGACGCCTTTTATATTTTCCAGTTAGGCGATGATCAAATCATGATATTGCAATCAGATGCAAGGACATATGAGGATTCTTGTACAATGGAGCCTGAGATGAACAAAATTTATGTACATAGTAAATATGTACATGGTAAACCATCACTGATCTGGTGGTATATATCAGAGTCAGGTTGCTACGGAGTGATTATTCCCTACATATGTTAAGTGTGCGTTTTAAGGGAACCTTCTGTGTCGATTTTTTTGTTGATAATCTAATGCTTTCGACTCCGTTTTCAGCTTGTAAGAAGGTCGAGCTGCTCTCACAATGAATATTATGTTCTGCCCATCCGCTCGAGGCAGTAGATCTTTCCTGTACATGACCGTTGATTGATGGGAACAAAATGATCCAACTCGGACGGTTTTGTGGCTCTCTTACTCCTGTCCTCTTTGTCATACTCAAGAAATCAAAGGAACGGCCATGTTAGATATACCCAAGTATCCATATTATGGATGCTCTATTGCCAATAGTACAAGGTAACAAAGCATATCGATACAGAAAATACGGAAGATGAATGAAAAGGTATTCTCGGTAACCAACAAACGATAACTAAATTCAAAGTCTTTGAATACATTCCGACCAGGCAATAGTGAAAGGAGAAAAAAAACAGTGGCGTGTAAAAAGCATTTGTTGAGGGATAGAAACAGCTGTCTGGCAGCAAGGCAGTCGAGATGTGATATTTTACTTTCCGCTATCGGCATGATCCACTGCACTTGGTGGTTCCAGAGGTAGCATCGCTTGCGCCAGAGCCTACAATGCACCGATACCCGCAAATACAGCCGCAAATGAGGCCGTTTCGCTTGTTGATAAGGTACTCTTCGGGCAGTCTGTTGGCACCGTTGTGCCAGGCGGCAATTTTAATTTTGGAACACCAGAGACACCATCACACTCCTTTCCGTATACTATCATGGTGGTCAACAATCATGGAAATAAGACAGAGACATGAACTGACAATCGATAATGTCCTGATCTAAACAGATTTGGGTTGTGGACGGATTCACGGAAATTGTGCAGGTGATACAGGACTGGATGTTGGAGGCCATAGTCGGGTTACAAAGACATGTGGGGGACGTGCTGGTCTTGCAAACCTAGGCGGAACATAAGTATTGTGAGAATCTGAAGGATCACCTCTCGGAGACTTACATTGAGAGCATCTATGGCAGTATTGCATATCGAGCACTGATCCAAAGTATTAAAGACGATGAATGAAAGCGGTCTAAGTATGTAAACCCACCACAGTCTGCCTGGATTCAAGAATGTCAAGAGACCGTCGTTCAAGTAAGACAGAGGTGGCAAAGACTATAATTTTCGAGATTTAGTAAAGGGAGATCCAGGATATGAAAGTATTTACCTTGAGAACCGGTCAAAACTAACAATAAGAGGACGGCCTTGAAAACCATGATTGCCCTTCTACCGATGTTAAGGATACCAACGGTGTTTTTATATGCATATTGTATACCTAAAGCCTGATTCGGAGCACAGCGGCGAATTCAACGCATCCGTCTTGGATTGTCAATGGCCCGGGATTTCATAGTAAATGTCTGGAACCAAGTCCATCCTGGACCTGTACGTGCGTTGTAGAATTCTGAATTTTGGGGCCGTAGAATCCAGGCCCAACGAAGTTGACTGGCCGAGAAGCTAGAGGCTCAAGTAGGCCTGCATGCGCTTTGAATAGGCACGCATGGATCGTTCTGAATGGATCAATAATTACATTGTGGACGCAAGAAACCATATGTGACAAATTTGATCGGGACATCTTGAAGGACCAAAAAGGAAACGGACCAAGAAGACGAAACGCGAGCAAATAAATCATTTAATGGAAACAGCCTTCATCGTGTCCGTGATACAGTCTTTTCTCGGCGGAGGGCATCGATGAAGGCCAGATGCCAATAACCCCATAAACTGAGGCGTTTAGCATAAAAATACCCGCTTCACAATATTTCAACGCGAATTTGCCTTGACTGGTGGACCTATGTTGTCTCGTAGCAGAGGTGGAAAGACAGTAGTAGGTTTGTTGAGCAGCTTCGACAAATATCGGGTACAAGAGCTGGGGGATGCCTTCTGGGACTGGGAGCGAAGAGCTGTCTGGGTCCGCAAAAGGCTTGGCAAAAAATTGCGATCCGAATTAAATTTCTGGATAGGACTCCTGCGGTGTGTTACAGGCACCATTAAATTAAATCATAATTGAGGGTCTGTTCGATAATTAACCTTTGACACCCCAAAACATTGCAATATAGGGCCTAGATTGTGGTCTGTCAAGTCCTGCAGGTGAAGGTCAACGGAACGCGAATAGGTCTGGAAGGCCACGTCAATCTCCCGATAAAGAATGACACATACGTAGTCGTTATTGTATCTGTACAATTCAATACCCTAGTCTTCCGCTGCTCAAAGGCTTCATAAGCGAACTGAGCTCTTCTTTGACCGAGATTTTATATTTTGACATAGTCAGAGTGAGAAAAGCTATAGATTTGTCAGGAAACGAGGTGTGATGTCATACTCGCCTCCTCCCAATATACAAGAGCGAGCTCCGCCGATGAATGCAAAGGCATCACAGGGCCAATCTCCCAGGAAATGCATGCTCGGGTTTGAATGTGTGAGGATCCTCCCAGTATCGAGCTGACAAGAGGACGATGATCAAAAAGATTAGACATTAAAGGGTGAACATGAACCGCACGATTGTAATGTGAAGCGCCGAGGTTGACTATGAGGGGCGTCCCCGCGGGTACAGGAATCGTCGTCTTCTCGCCTAGACTGTTGGTACATGTGAAAATTGTGTCTCTATCCGCAACTTTTGGGTAGTGTGATGCCTAGGCAATGCCTAGGACAAAAGATTGAGTTATTGTAGATAAACCGAAAAAGGTGAAAGAGACGCAACAGGAGGGAACATGCGAAGAGTTTCGTAGAAAACACTGGCAGACCCTGTCAGCTAGTACGACACAGATAGAGTGAGTATATAGGTGAGCAAAGGCATTTGGTCATAGGAATTGTGGGACGGCAAGAACCTGAAGAGGGACGCCTTTGATCAAATCATATTGCAATCAGATACAAGGACATTTGAGGATTCTTGTGCAATGGAGCCATAGGTAATTTATGTACATAAACCGTCATTATCCGAGTCACTGATATGTACTATCAGATAGCTACGGAGTGATTATTCCCTGTATCGCAAGTAGTTCGACAATAATCATCAAAATGCCCAAACAAAATATAAGAAAGCAAGAAAACAAAAACCCAAACAAAAAAAAATCTACGGTTGGCGAAGCCTCTATTTTTTGGTGCAGCTTACTTTTCTCTAGCCATTATAGCGTCTACCTTTTCCCTCCCACCGTTCTCCCAATCGTCCCAGCAAAGGGAGAGAAGTACCGTATCCCTCCCCACACATTCTAATTTAGCATCACCATTCCGAACTGCCGACCCATTCCCTATACCCATCGTCTTCCTATCTCGCGGCATCACACGATCCCAGCGCAGGATACCTTCCTTCCTAAAACCCAATCGTTCGGCAAGTCGGATGCTGGGCTCGTTTTGGATATTAGCCGTCCACGAAACGCGGCGAAGTCCAAGCGCCAACTTTGCGCTCGGTTTCTTCAAGTTGTATGCGGAAAAATTGCCATTCGTTATCCCCGCCGCAGGGAGATCAAGGGAATAGTGCAAAAGCAATCCAACAGCGTTGGACGCAACATGCGTCCGTTGGAACTTGGGAAGAATCACCACCGTTCCTATCTCAGTTTTGAGGTGCGAAACGCTCGACCCTTTCAACGCTATCATCCCAGCAAAGTTCCCACAACCAGTCGATTTGGAGGCCCGGCCACCAGTGCCAATGGGTTTGTCATAAACCGCAAAGAGAAAGGATCCTGGATCTTGCTGAACGTCTTGAACAAAATCTGTCACGAAATGCTGCACGTCCCTGAACGGTCCCAAGGTTAGGTGTGCGAGTAGATCTGGGCGATGCGCTGCCTGTGCGACGAAAAGTTCGGCGTGCTTCGAGGGCTAAAATAATTAACTTGTCAGGAATACAGCAGCAGTGTCACGTTTCCAACACACTATAAACGGAAGTAAGAGAACACGGTCATTCTCCAACTTTTCTGGAGTAGCGAAGCAAAAGTTATGACTGCTGTGGCTTGGCATCTGGGACTGGGAGGTTTGATCTTGGTGGGGAAAGGAAGGGCTATAAAAGCGTTGGCAAAAATTTGCGATCCGAATTAAATTTAAGGATACTCCACAGGCGCCATTACATCATAATGAGGGTCTGTACGATAATTAATCTTTGACACCCCAAAAAATTGCAATACAGAGCCTAGATTCAAACCTCGAGGTCTGTCAAGTCCTGCGAGTGAAGGTCAACGGAACGCGAATAGGTCTGGAGGGCCACGTCAATCTCCCGATAAACAAATGAAGAATGACACTTACGTAGTCGTTATTGTATCTGTACAATTCAATACCCTAGTCTTCCGCTGCTCAAAGGTTTCGTAGGCGAACTGAGGCTCTTCTTTGATCGAGATTTTATATTTTGACACGGTCAGAGTGAGAAAAGCCACAGATTCGGTTTCGCTGAATCTGGACGATTTATCAGTGATTGTCAGGAAACGAGGCGTGATGTCATACTCGCCTTCTTCCAATACAAGAGCGAGCTCCGCCACTGAATGGCCAAAAAGCATCACGAGGCCACTCTCCCAGGAAACGCTCGGGTTTGAATGTGTGAGGATCCTCCCAGTATCGAGCTGACAAGAGGGCGATGATCAAAAGGACTAGACATTAAAGCATGAACCGCACGATTGTAATGTAAAGCGCCGAGGTTGACTATGAGGGGCGTCCCCGCAGGTACAGGAATCGTCGTCTTCTCGCCTAGACTGTTGGTACATGTGAAAATTGTGTCTCTATCCGCAACTTTGGGGTAGTGTGATGCCTAGGACAAAAGATTGAGTTATTGTAGATAAACCGAAAAAGATGAAAGAGACGCAACAGGAGGGAACATGCGAAGAGTTTCGTAGAAAACGCTGGCAGAGGATCAGCTAGTACGACACAGTTAAAGTGAGTAAACGCACGCCAGTGTATAGGTGAGCAAAGGCATTTGGTCATAGGTCTGTCTCTATCGTCAATTCCTTCTCGACTCCAAGACAAAAATCTTACGGGAACATGGCCTTTAGGCACAATCGTACGGATGTGTTGGTATAACTTCTCTTGTATATCTGGATATAGAGCCAAAAGTCCCAATGTGAAGCATAGTGTATGTCCAGTGGTCTATTGCACAATGTGAGGAATACTCGTCCTCGAAGTTCCGGGAAAGTAAATACCCACCTCAATGCCGGCGACGAGAAACATATATGTATTGGAAATTAATTCCTGGTGATCCAATTTAACCTCAGACAGGTCCTCGTTATTAGCTTTCAGTAGATTGCTGAATAGATCATCACAATCAGTGATATCTGCACCCTGATGATCATCGATCATTTCCTTAATATAAAGCTACAAAAAAAATGAACTCTGCGATTCAATGCTCAACGAGAGAGGGAACAAACACGCATATCATCAAACCCGTCTCTGACATGTTGAAACCGCTTTGTGAGGCCCATGGCCCATCGAGGGACGGTTATTTTGATAACGAATTCGGTAGTAGCAACCTCTATGGCCTTCCGAAAGGTCATCTTGTGTCCTTGCGGAATAGCTCCATCGTCAAGCCAAGAAAGTTTTCTGCCAAAGCCTTGAAACCTTACAATCAGTACTCTTCCCCCAGGATATACTGAAAGCCAACCAGCGGCACTGAGTACGCAGAGTGCAGTCTAAGGTTGTAAGTATATTGTGACCCGGATAAATGGCCCTCGTACTTACCGACATCGTTATTTCGGTGCATTGGTCAACGGTGCAGTCGCGGTCACCCCAAACTTGTTCGAAGAGTTCTTCTAAGATTTGAACTGTCTCCCGCCAAACAAGCCTGTTGTTTCTCTGTAGAGACGTTTTTAATACAAACCTCAGTTATATCGTTGCAAAAAGTATTGCTTACTTCCGAGAATGCAGGGCCTGCTATCTTCCTGTATTTCTTCCATAGGTCGCCTTCTGAAGCAACAATATTGTCTCCGTAAAACTTGATCGGGGTATATTGCTCAAGGAATTTGGGAAAGAGCTCTCGATCTGAAATGACTTCCTGCTCGATACGTTGGTCACAGTTTCCGACGCTATTCAGGAATCCGAACCTTGATCAATGCCGGATCTGCCATAACCAAAGCATTCCTTATATATGGAAACAAGGATGTCTGTCGAACTAAACTTTCAGCACATTCGAAGCCCAGTCAAATAATCATGAGAAATTTACCGAAGATATGACATCCCAACCAGCCTTCTTGTAAGCTATGGTGCCAGTCCATCAGAGGGGACGAGCCAAACAATGAGCTTGACTATAACTCACGCTCGTACTTGTCTTCCAAAGCCCAATTAGTGCCAACAGCGAAAAAGTTGATTCTCGGAACGGCAGAAGCAATAAGACCGGTTTCAGAAAGGAACCAGAATCGACCCGGATGGTTTCTGTGGAATTGTGGTACAGTAAGCCAATAATTTACCCGGAGTACATCGAAAGACTCACCCAATTGCGCGCCTGGCGTTCTTGAAACGAATTATGATATGCACTACCCAGATGGTGATGACTGAAGTGATCAAGAGAGGGACGCTGATCATGGTGGGTTTGATGAAATGTTGTCGACGTCTGCCGTGCCGGGAACAGGTTAGTCATACATTTCATGGCAGCACTTGTTTGCTGCCGAGGGTGGCCTGGCTTGGGCCAGAGCATTCCTCGCAGGTTCCCTTCTTCCCTTGTTCGTGTTTCTGCATCACCTTGGAGGCAGACGAGGGGACTATCTCAGCTTTTGGCGTTTGGATTGCGTCAACCTTCGTTGTCAAGGTTGGGTATTCGCAATTCTGCAGGTGAATTCCGGAGGTTTCAGCATTTGTCGCGACCAAACCATGTTTCAACCTTCTCGACGTCCTCGAAACATAAAGACAAACCAGAATCTGGCATCCCAACCGCAGCGGAGCAGCGGAAAAACGACTGGTCTATCGTCAAAAGATTGATGACTAATGTCTGGCCAAAGAACGATTGGAAGACACGGTTGACGGTCATCATTGGCTTTGTGCTGTTGGTCACAGCGAAGGTGTGTAAAATGCCCATGTCTTTTTTGTTCGTTGATATCAAATTTTATCTAGGTTTTGAATGTGCAAGTGCCTCAAATCTTCAAGTCAATCATTGATTCTCTGAATGTAGACATACACGATTCCTCAACGGTTTGGCTTTTAGCCGGATCCCTGATTATAGGATGTACGATCTCTGGGTTTCCTCGTCATTCCATCACTGAAAAACGATTACTTGGTTAAGATGGGGCTGCTCGTATCGGAGCAACCCTTTCCGGCGAACTTTTAAATTCTGTTTTCGCAAGCATCAGTCAACGCGCTATTCGAAAAGTAGCGCGGGATACGTTCGAACACTTGCTGAACCTTGATCACAAATTCCACCTCAGTAGGCAAACGGGCGGTCTTACAAGAGCGATTGATCGTGGAACAAAGGGGATTGCTTTCTTACTTCAAGCAATAATATTCAGGATTGCGCCTACAGCTTTGGAAATATCCATGGTTTGCGGAATTTTGGTGAGTATTTTATGACCACTTTCGTGCTTGGTACATAATTCGGTTTGCAAGACCTACAAATTTGGATGGGACTTTGCTGCGGTCACCGTTTTGACTATGGCGGCGTATACCTGGTTCACCGTTCAAACGACTTCCTGGAGGTCTGTTGCAGTCTGAGTGCCGTTAGTCGTGTTCGAACAAGACTTACACTCTCCTTTAGGACGAAATTCCGTAGGGATGCTAACAAGGCTGACAACAAGTCTGCCACACTCGCCGTCGACGCTCTAATAAATTTTGAGGCGGTCAAAGTACGTTGAAAAGATAATTTGTCACTTATGTAGAGTGAAGCTGATGTTGACTACTTTGATTCCTACCCAGTAGCACTTCAACAATGAGAAATATGAGATTTCTCAATACGACAAAAACCTTGCCGAGTACGAGAAGTCGTCGGTCAAGATCGCGACTTCACTTGCGTTCCTGAACTCTGGTCAAAATATCATCTTCTCAACGGCTCTAACAGTCGCGATGTTTTTGGCTGCACAAGGTGTTGTTAAAGGTCGGTTCAACGTTAGTATCGCAAGGAAATCATGGTTCTGACTCGACTCCAGGAACAATGACAATAGGAGACGTCGTCATGGTCAATCAACTCATTTTCCAACTTTCATTACCTCTCAATTTCCTTGGTACGATCTACCGAGAAATGAGGCAGAATTTGCTCGATATGGAAGTGCTGTATAAACTCGTTGAAAACAACACTCCCAAAAAGGATGCACTCGGGGCAAAGCCTCTAGAACTGAAAGGTGGTTCAATCCGTTTTGAGAATGTAGCATTCCGCTACCATCCCGACCGTCCCATTTTCCGAAACATGTCGTTTACTGTCCCTGCTGGAAAGAAGGTCGCTATCGTTGGCCCATCTGGCTGTGGAAAATCCACTGTTTTCCGCCTCCTTTACCGGTTCTACGATCCCTCATCTGGTAAAATCTTCATCGACGATCAAGATGTAACCGAGATCCAACTCCACACACTTCGACGCGCAATTGGGGTTGTCCCTCAGGATACTCCCCTCTTCCACAGCGATGTCATGCATAATATACGTTATGGACATTTGACTGCGACAGACGAAGAAGTGGTCGAAGCAGCGAAGAAGGCTAATATTCATGATACTATTATGAAATTACCGGATGGGTACAATACGCAAGTGGGAGAGAGAGGGTTAATGATCAGTGGTGGCGAAAAGCAGCGGTTGGCGGTAGCAAGGGTGATGCTGAAGGATCCACCAATATTGTTCTTCGATGAAGCAGTGCGTTATCCGTTTCACTTTGAAGCCATCGTTGTTCTAATTTATTTTGATACTAGACGTCTGCATTGGACGCCCATACCGAGGCGGAACTTATGAAAAATATCAACACAGCGTTGTTGGATAAATCTCGGACGAGCATCTTCATCGCCCATAGGCTCCGAACAGTCATCGAGGCTGACCTTATTATTGTCCTTCAAGAAGGAGAAGTTGTCGAACGGGGTACTCACGATGAGTTGATGAAGCTGAGAGGATTATACTACAGCATGTGGCAACGGCAAGCTTTGCTGGATGGCATGGACTCGGAGAAAACTTCATAACGTGGAGCTGTACTTTTAAAATAAGTCGAATAATGCATGCGATACTCTGAATCTGCAGTTGGTTTTCCTGGTTCAGACGGGCCGCCCTATCCGAATCTCTAGGCCTTTTTTGGTGGTTGACGCACACGACCATGTCTCAGGACATCCCAGGTAAATCCAAGAAACCCCTCTTCAGAAAAAAACCATTAAATATATATATAGCATCGGTTTCAAAGCTCAAGGAAACAGCTAATGCCTTATTCAAGGAAAAGTCCTTTGCCGAGGCAAACAAAATCTACCAGTCGATCATCGAGCAACACGACAACCTTTCTATCCCACTCATCAGAATAATGAGGTCTAACAGTGCAGCGTGCTTCATCGAACTTGGTGTGGATATCGAATTAAATCTTGAAAGGAACACCAAAATCTCATTCATTTAGGTGACTACCAGTCTGCCCTCGCAGAGCTTGACGATCAGATTTTCCAATCGCCAGAATCTGATCCTACAGAGCAGAACGACCCCATTTTTCAGAAGGTATATTTCAGGAAGGCGATTTGCCTTTTTGAGCTTGCAAAAGACGTAGAGGCCCTCAATGAATTAGACAAATACCGCGATCTGTTAAACGGAAGGGTCCATGACGCGGAGCCCCAACTCAGGGCGAAAATCGTACAGTCAATAGTCGTCAGATCACCCAATTTGCAACAACTTACTGGCACGACCACCTCAATGTCAACTCCAGACATGTTACGACCCTTTGTTTATGAAGTTCGTGTTGTTGGAGCAGACACTCCGATTTCACTAGAGTGTACTGCACCTCCGGAGTTGTTCTCGCTCCAGAGTCCTCCACGCGAAGCCGCCACACCATTTTTGGACAAACTCGTCAGGGAACATGATAAATTTATCATGAAGTTTAAACCGGGAGGTTGGAGATGCTGGAATTGTTCCAAGCGTGCTACAAGTTTGACGCATACTCCGACGATGTATTTGCACCTCTCTCTTGAAAAGGGGGGTCCGAAGATCATTGATTTTGTGCAACCTGTTTGCAAGAATCTTAGCCCATGCGATCTGGAGGCCAGACAATTAATGCACGAGGAACTGACTGCGGCGTCTCAGATGTCGAAGATGGTGCGTTGATTAACAAAGAGAATGATTTGATTTTTTTCTTCTTTATGTATGTTCTGAAGTAGCAGGGGCTTACCGGCGATTAAATGTAAAAATTAACAGTGGATGTGGCGTATGCACACAAGTGGTGTTTTTTTATCTTTGAACTGTGTTTTGACCAGTCAGACTTCTAAGCAGCGCTGCATGTACTCTGACGTACCTGTAAAAAAAACTGAGAGGCTCTTGAGTGGTAGATCAGACAGTTGAGGAAAATTTGATTCGAGAGGTTCGTGACAAAATTTGGTACCATTGACGGGATTCCATCGAATTCGGAAAGAGAGTGAATCCGATTCTGCTGTCAGGGTACAAACTGCAATGCATGATCATAATCATAAAGTAGGGATATTGGCAAGATATAATGTTCCAAAATCGTAGTTACCGCACTTTCAAGGAGAAGAGGGAGGCGGCGTCTTTCGGGGAGATTCCGTTGGCACTTCATCGGGTTGCGACAGTGAACACCTGAGCAACAGAACGTACTTGTCCATTCCTTGCTGAAGTATATCCCGACAACGGGCTAGCTCTTTCTCAGCGCCCCAAATTCGAGAAAAAAACCACCACGATCCAAGGCGTCTGATAGTCTGTCTGATCTGATTTAAATCACTGTACAAGGATCTGGAGTCAGACGTAGGTCGAGTAAAGCAAGAAAACGAGACATTTCCTACACGTTCATGCGCGAGACGTGCTCTCGGAGGACATTGTTCATGTCGAGAACACCACCTTTGACTCCAGCATCTACCGCATTGACAAGCTGGTATGCTTGTTCTGCGATGAAAATGCAGGCTTCCCGATGACTTCTCGCTCGCTATCCACCAAACACAGGTCAGGAAAGAACATCATCACATTCCGAGCTCACCTGTGCACCGTTGATAATATCAAGCGTTATCTTTCCAGAATCACACAACCCCAACTCGGCTTTGGATTTCGATTCATCTCCCTGATCAACAAGCTGCGACAGAGCCAAATGGGCGTATTTCAGGTCTGTATCAGCAGGACTGGTGCTAGCTATCGGTAGCCCTGGAATAATGGGACTGTCCACCTCGTTGAAAGTCATGGTTGTCCGGAATTTAAGATGACTCGGTGCTTGCATTTTCTGTTGTCGTGTCGCCTCGGAAGAACTTGAACAAGTTTAAATTTCATCAGCAGGAGTATCCCGAGCTGATCAGTTTTATCGCCGAATTTTCCTTCATTTGCTCCTTATCTTTAACACGAGTATTGGTGTACGGATGTACTCGTGGTGGCCACGTTTTTGAGTTAGAGGTAGTAAGTCGGAACACATTCCGAATGAGAGGTATCATACCGGACCCCGGAACGTTGATTGACTCCCTGTCAGTGCTTCAAGTTGTAAAACATTTATACTCCTCCGAGTCAGCCTTTCCTTATTACCGATTGTTACCACCCAGGCGAGAAGATGAACTCAGTGGACACACAACTTGAACAGATATTTAATACATTGTCTCCGCGAAACTGGGATTAACACCCCTATCTATATTTTGATGTACCAAATCGAAGTATCACCCAAATTGATTCCTCATAACCCATAGCCTGGAGTGTCCACCAAGGGTAAGACTGTGCTTCCATCCAACTCGAGCAGATACTTCGTCCAGGCCTCCCTCCTTCTGAATGCCTATACTCAATTGACAATAGGCGAACGAAAATTTATTACCGGTAGCTGATTGAAGGACGGTTTATGCAAGTCAAAGACAGAGGAACTACTCATAATTTCAACAGACTTAGTGGCAATTGTAAAGTATACGTTAGACACTATATGTTTTAATTTTTGTGGGAGGTTCTCTAATTTGTTAGTGGTTTGGACATGGACTTGTCCTCATGCGTTCTCTTTACTAGCCCGCACACGCTTGTACATCAGCTCCGCATCTTTGAGGCGGCCTAGATCAGCGTAGAGGGCAGCCAGATTGTTGACGGTGCTGAGTGTGGATGTGTGTTCGGGTCCCAATACCTTCTCATAACCAGCAAGAGCACGCTTGTACATCATCTCCGCATCTTTGTGGCGGCCCTGATCAGCGTAGAGGGCACCCAAATTGTTGACGGTGTTGAGCGTGGATGGGTGCTCTGGGTCCCATGCCTTCTCATAACCGACCAGCGCACGCTTGTACATCATCTCTGCATCTTTGTGGCGGAATTGATTTTTGTAGAGGATACCCAGGTTATTGACGGTGTCGAGCGTGGATGGGTGCTCTAGCCCCCATGCCATCTCTTTACCAGCCAGCGCACGCTTGTACATCATCTCCGCATCTTTGAGGCGGCCTTGATCAACATAGAGGGCACCCAGATTGTTGACAGTCTCGAGCGTGGATGTGTGCTCAGGACCCATTGCCTTTTCATAACCAGCCAGCGCACGATTGTACATCATCTCCGCATCTTTGAGGCGGCCTTGATTAACATAGAGGTTACCCAGGTTGTTGACGGTGTCGAGCGTGGATGTGTGCTCTGGTCCCCTTGCTATCTCTTTACCAGCCAGTGCACGCTTGTACATCATCTCCGCATCGTTGAGGTGGCCTTGATCAACGTAGAGGATACCCAGGTTGTTGACAGTATCGAGAGTGGATGTGTGCTCAGGACCCATTGCCTTCTCATAACCAGCCAGTGCACGCTTGTACATCATCTCTGCATCTCCGTGGCGGCCTTGATTTTTGTAGAGGTTACCCAGGTTGTTGACGGTGTTGAGCGTGGATGGGTGCTCTGGCCCCCATGCCATCTCTTTACCAGCCAGTGCATGCCTGTACATCATCTCCGCATCTTTGAGGCGGCCTTGATCAACGTAGAGGATACCCAGGTTGTTGACAGTGTCGAGAGTGGATGTGTGCTCAGGACCCAATGCCTTTTCCTTACCGGCCAGCGCACGCTTATACATCATCTCCGCATCTTTGAGGCGGCCTTGGTCAACGTAGAGGATACCCAGGTTGTTGACAGTGTCGAGCGTGGATGGGTGCTCAGGACCCATTTCCATCTCTTTACCAACCAGAGCACGCTTGTACATCATCTCCGCATCTTTGAGGCGGCCTTGATTAACATAGAGGTTTCCCAGGTTGTTGACGGTGTTGAGCGTGGATAGGTGCTCTGTTCCCCATGCTTTCTCTTTACCAACCAGCGCACGCTTGTACATCATCTCCGCATCTTCGAGGCGGCCTTCATCAGCATAGAGGATACCCAGGCTGTTGACAGTATCGAGAGTGGATGTGTGCTCTGGTCCCAATGTCTTCTCCTTACTGGCCAGCGCACGTTTATTCATCGTCTCCGAATCTTTGTGGCGTCCTTGAATGCGGTAGAGGATACCAAGATTGTGGATGGGGTCAAGCGTGGATGTGTGATCTGGCCCAAATGCCTTCTCATAACCAGCAAGCGCACGCTTGTACATCATCTCTGCATCCTGGTGGCGACCATGATCGCGGTAGAAATTACCAAATGTTACGCAGGGTTCCAAAAAGGAATCACCCAGGTTTAAACTCTCCACCCCTCGCCAGATCGTGTCTAAGTGTGCCTGCCCCTCTTGTCGTGTTCTGTGGTCACTATCGCCAATAGAACCAAGGTGGCATTTCAAATGCGATACAGCATAGGTAAGAAGGGTGGATTGCGAGCTTTTATCAAGTCGCATACGAAGCCATTCGGACACCATGGAATGAAGTGATACCACAATTTCACTTTCATTGTTGTGCGAAAATTGAAGCAGCGACAGTTCCTGCATCTTCACCACAGCGTCTTCGAATTTCAAATGGTTCCAGTGGCCGTTGTCCTTGAAAATGGTCATCGGTGACGTTGCCAGTTCGCCTCCTTCTGCGCCTCTACTGAAGAGTCGTTCGCCAATATTCACAGGATTGAAGAACGCGAAGACTGTTATAACCCCCTCTAGCTCTGCCGCTTGCCCACCAACACCAAGCAACTGTAGTGACATTTCCCATGTAGTAAACAGGCTAACAGAAACCTCCTTCTCTTGTCCCGGTAACATACGCCGATACTGCCAGAATTGTGGAGTTTCCTGCATCACATTCTGCTTCCGTATCTCGTATTCGGCCACAAAGGCTCTCAGCCGAAGTTGTCGCTTGGAAATGTAGGCTCGCGCCTGATCGATTGCTAATGGGAGATTGCCTAGTAGGCTCAGAATCTCCTCCGCAGCTTCGAGTTCATCGGTGTCTACAACCGAAGAGCGAAGCAGAAGTTGAAGGCCCTCCTCCTTCTCCATGCGATCAAGATCAATTGATTGACCCAACTCCTTCGAACCAGCAAGACGGCTGGTAATGAGAATAGAGCCACGGTGACTGGATGGGAAGAAATCGAGGATCCCAGGAAAGTCTTCAGGATTGTCCAGGTTATCGAATACTAGTAGCCATCGCTCGCTCCATCTTGACAGAACATCGTTGACTGAAGCGACTGCAGCATCAGCGTTTTCGAACACTCGATCGGGGAGCAGCTGCTTGGCCATTGTTTCCATCGAACTCAACAGCGTATTACGAGAAGAAGCATCAAGCCAGAATATTGCTCTGAGTCTTCTCGAAGCTTTCATCCGTCGGCAATATTCAAGAGCAAGTTGTGTCTTGCCCGCCCCACCCATCCCAATCAGTACCACGATTAATGGGGTCGGGGTCGAGGTCATGGTGGCACTGTCAAACAGCTTTTGGAGGCGAGCATATAATGTTTCTCGTCCAACGAAATGAGGGACATGAAATGGGGGGATGCTGTAGAAGGTTTTGCCTTTGAGAGGAATGATCAAAATTATGTAACGTGTAGGGAATGCACGAAATTTCTACACACTTCGTTTTGACGGCGTTACCGAATCCTCGCCGAGTCCTTCAAGCAATATCTCAATTGAATTCAAAACCTTCTTATAACCTGAATCGTCCTTCGTTGAGAACTTCACCATGCTAATGTGGTCGCCGTAGATCGTCTCGCGATTCTCGTGGGGGTCACCAATGATGGCTGATTCCCCAGGCACGACCTGGTCAATACGAGTTAGAACTAATTGCTGTATTTTCCATATAGCAACATACCTTTCCTATTCCTGTTAGAGCCAGTTCCTCCGCAAAAGACCAAACTGCTAGTGTCCGTTTGTCCAAAATTCGGCTGAAACTATCCCCTATCCGATCGAGGATTTGTGAGTCCCTTTCAAGATCCCGAATCAAATCGAGACTTGAGTTCTGCAAAGCCATCTGTGCAACAGAAGCCACCACTTTCACTATCGAATTCATGTCGCTTCCTCTATGAGGAGTCCCGAGGAAGATTATGCCTCGCGTAAGGGAGAAGATTTGAGCAAGATGAGGGTGGGTATCCTGAACTCGTTTTGAGTAATCGAGTGCCTGCAAAGAAACCCGTCAGGAATATGACAGAAGAACTTGAAGGGGTTTCAAAAACTTACATCCTTAACTATCAGTCCGCCGAGGGAGTGAGCAACAAATATGATAGGTCGATTGCTCTGTATGAATTTGAGTTGTGAACGATTTTCCTGACGATGGCATCCGACTCACCGCATCCTTTTTCCTCACCCTCGACAATTCTTGCACCAAATTGATCGAGTGCTGAAATAAGGTATTTAATGATGCCTGGCCGTTGAGATTCATGATATTTGCATCGTATCCCAATGTGAGAATGCGGGTGTGCGACAACGACTCCTCCTTCGAGAGCAATTCTTGGGGCCAACATACGTTGTCCTTAGTCCAGGTATCCCGACGGTGACCGCGCAAGCCGTGAACAAAAATGATACTTCACTCAGAAGTCAATGAGGTGTAACGGTAAGTTGGATAAGGAACTCACTCGGCTGTGATGGGAGCTAAACCTTGAACCAAAACCTCAGAATCGACAGGATGCGAGGTATTCGAAGTGTCAGGAGTGCTTCTTTCTATATGCACGACACTAGGCGTAGGCACGACATGTCGAGGTTGCTTCTTGCACCTCAAGCAAAACAAATTCATGAGGGGAAACGAACGACCAACACGAGGCCATTGCAATTGTGTGCGATTGAACAAGTCCCGTTATTTGTATTTGTTTACTAATATTACAACGGAACAGACCCATCTCAATTGATCTCAACTGCAATTTTTCTCGAAACAGCAGCGTTTTGGCTGGTAAGGAAGTGGATTGATAGTAATGGGACTTGTCTCTTCGTTTAAGATTTTACTTAAAATAATTGTGTTGCTAAATCGTGAAAGGGCAGGTGCAATGCCTCTAATGATATGTTTACAAAATAACAGTGATAAAGTGTTGCGACTCTCTCACAAACCTTCCCCAATAAGCCTCTCCGGTGCTTCGACATACGACCTCCAAGATTCCACAAACGCAGCTAATTCAGCGCCCTCGACGACCCTATGATCACCACTCCAGCTGACCCCAATCTTCAGTCTCCTCTCCCCACTCCCATCACCTCGGTTCACGTCCCAAACCCATTTAGCTCGTCCAATCGCAACAATGGCTACACCTCCCCCGGGCACGAGCACAGGTGAGGCGAAATCGCCTTGCCCAATTGCTCCAACGTTCGAGACAGTGATCGTGCCTCCACGTTTTGGCATCTCCTTTGGAGAAAGACCGCACGGAGTCTGCCTTCCGAGATGTGAGAGATATTTGAGCTGGGAGGAGAGGGCGTAGATCGACTG
>Ga0307507_10005900_pt1 | contig 19488 bp, 15 predicted proteins | sample 7_EM_MG_FD_207223 | JGI IMG/M metagenome (GOLD analysis project Ga0307507, IMG submission 207223) | Populus trichocarpa ectomycorrhiza microbial communities from riparian zone in the Pacific Northwest, United States - 7_EM | ecosystem: Host-associated > Plants > Roots > Unclassified | place...
TAAGCATGATTTATTTTGTGTTTGAAATTGCATTTAAATATATTTAAAACATATGTTGATGTTAAATAAAAATTAAATAAAAAAATTATTTAATACATTTTAAGAGAAAAAATAATGCATCATAATACCAAATATACTTTAAAGCCTGTTTGGAAACGCAGACCAACCCGTGTAAAAAAAAGTTTAATTTTTTTTTACTAAAAATTAATTTTTTATCGTTTTGATGCACTGATTTCAAAAATAATTTTTTAAAAATAAAAAAATATTATTTTAATGTATTTCAGCATGAAAAACACTTTAAAAAACAACCGCAACCACATTTAATTTTACTATTTCAATTAATGTTGGGGAGTTTAAGATATATTTTTTTATTTTGTGAAATTTGCACGGCAGCAGGAGAAGAAGAAGAAAAGAGAGGAAAAAAAAACAGGAATAGAAGGGTTTCAGGTTTGATGCGAGAACTGTGCAAATGGTATAATTGAGAGCTTGGAATTGTGATCATGGAAGATTTTTGTTTTTGCAGTTGGATGGATATTTTTGTGTTGTTTTGATGGGCCTACGAAGATTTTTTTTTCTTGCACGGATTGGTTTTTTTTTTTTTGGAGTTTTTTTCTGGATATATTTTACAAAAAATCCAATCATTTAGTTACTGCCCTTTATAGTTAAATACACACGGCATAGATTACGAAGATTAATTGATGATCAATGAAATTATTTGTAATATATTTTGAAGATTGCTGGTGTATTTAAACATTTACAATGAATATTAATTAATTTCATGAATTATTAAATAAAATATTAATTTAATAAAACCTGATTAATCAAACCATGTTTTTAGTAATTTTTTTTTTTAGTTTAACGTGGGTGTCCGTGCTAATTTGTGCGTACCTTGACTAATCCCACGGGCCCTGAAGTTAACGACCATGTAAACCTCTAGTGGCTATCATATGAGCAACCACAAGGCTCGAACCTGAGATCATAAAGAGAGTAAACCTCTTGATCTCAAGTTCTTATCACTGGCCCACCACCTAGATGATTTGTTTTTAGTAATTTTAGTGACTCACAAGGTCAGCGTAAAAGAATTAAAAATAGAACTTTAATGATTTAATAAAAATAATTAATTTAAATTGACTCGTTGACTCAGCTAGACTTTTACCCTTCTGCACAAAAGAAAACTACAGTGGGACTTTTCTCCCAATCGGACCGGGTTTTCCTAGATCCAGTTTTAAGTCCAGGCTCGTCTGATTTTTCAGCTCCGAGGCTATAAAGCCCGTGGATCGCACGATCCAAACAGATCGTGAATCACGTCGTTGATCCATGAGTCAAAAGACGCGGTTTTAAATCCAGTAGAAAAAGGCCCATAACACACCAACCCGTTTTGTATTACCGTTGCAGCCGTAAAACAATCAAACCCCGCCTGTCTTCTCTCTTCTAAAACCCTAAACCCGTAAAACCCTACGCAGTCTCTCTCTCTCTCTCTCTCACCCCGTAGCAACAGAGAAAAACTTTCAGTTCCAATGGCGAAGAAGGGTGGAGAATTCAAGGAGCTGGAAGAGCTAGTGAGGCACCACATAGATTCCTTTGATTACATGGTGGATAGAGGATTGGAAATCATGTTAGATAACATCAAGCCTGTCAGAATTTATGATCCTCACACTGATACCAGTCTCTCACATATCCTTTTAGTATTTTCAGTTCTTTTCTATCAGATTTTCTGTTAAGAAAAACAGATTTTTGTGTTTTTGGTTAGAAATTGATCATTTTCTTGACTATTATCTTACTATACTTGAGTAACCCTCGAATAAATGCTCCAATAAAGGACGTTCGTTCAAGGACAAATCGTAAGAGGCTACTTCCTTTTGAAGTAAGATTTTTTCCCTCCCCTTTACCATGTCTGTATATTTTAAGTAAATTTACGTGTTGATGGAGTGACTTTTGTTTTTTGAAACAGTGTCGACAGGCGAAGGTTTCGTATACTGGGAAGTTTGAGGCGGATGTTTGCTTTCAGTATGATGGTAGACCAGTTATCAGAGAAAAGTATAATTTTGGGCAGTTTCCTATAATGTTGAAGGTTGGTGATTTCTTTGTTTCGTGAAGTTGCTGTCTTCATGATTTAGATATATACTGCCTTATGTGACTGGACGTAAGTGTTTGTGATTAGTGAGGGTTAAATTTGGTGTGAGATTAATAGAAAAGAGGTCATTTGGGGTGTTAAAAGGAGATTTGTATATGGTTGTGGACCCCTATGAAATGTAATTGATCTGAGACACTTCATGACTATGGGGCCAACAAGAGTTATAGCCTGACAAAGTGTATTTTTTGCATAATCTTGTTCAAGTTCTCATATGCTTAGCTGGCCAGGGTGCTTTACTATGTATGTGACCTTTAAAACTTGGGCTTTGGAATTCTGGAATTTTATGGTTCAAAGTTCTCATGGATTCAAGTTTAACGTTTTTAAAAGTTTTTCTTTTCTGGAAGACTTCTTCATGGACAAGCGTTGGGGTTTGGATGTTCTTGCCAAACTGTAATTTATACTCGCTTCTTTGTTTTTCTTTTATTGGGTTGCTGTTTTGGGGCAGTTAGCGTGGTTCAGAACTCAGTGTCTTAATTGAGGACGGAGATTTCATTGATTGCTCTTTTGATAGATAAATAGAAATCTGGATTTAGAGGCCTTGATTTGATAAGTAAATATTTGGAAAGGTATTCACACAAAAGTCTATTTGGTTCAATTACCAGGTGAATATGAAGACGAGTTGTCAACAAATATGATTTGTATCCAACAATTGGTGTCCATGTCAGAACTTGTCCCTTGTTTTGTTGTCTACTTATTATAGGTTTATTAAGTTTAATGATGAATATATTTCCATGCGAACAGCTGAAGACACTACGTTTATTTTTTCTTTCATTCATTCTTTCGAAATAATTGTTTTTCTGGATTTGACATAAATGTAATGGTTAGAAATAAAAGTGCTGGATATCCCTGGTCTATGAACCTGTTTTGCAGTTGGAAACCACTAGATCAATTTAATAATCTTCTGTATTCAAATTAGAAGCTTCACCTTGCTCTACTCTGTTGACAGGAGATCAGCATTTCAAGTTTATGTGATGTCATGAATCTGTATATTTTTCTGTGTGTTAATTCTGCACTGCTTCACTTCTTGCTTGAACTTCTTTTTTCCTTGAGTATGCTTTTTTGCTTTTGTTTTACATGTTGCATTGGTCGTTTGCTACATGTGGATCTTGGAAGATTGTGATTCTCTCTTGAAGTCACGTTGCTGTGATCTGTAGCAATTTTTGTTTCTAGTGATATAACACAAAGCTTGCCATTCTGTAGAATTAGCATTAACTGGGTGGAAATTTGCTTAACGTAAAAGTTTATATGCAAGAAACCTGTATGAATTATGAATTGTTATTTTCTCAATTGATTGCTGCACCTAATGCATTATATTCACTGATCTTTTTTTCACTTTTGGCTAGTTCAATATTCATGTCTTGAAGTTTATCCTATGCAGTCAAAGCTTTGTTACTTGCGAAGTGCTGATCCCCAACAGCTTGTTTCCTTAAAAGAAGAGGCGTCAGAAGTGGGTGGGTAAGTTGTCAGATTGGTTGTGTATTTTTGTGATATGTTTGTCTGACACTGACATTGCAAATCAATATAATGAGGTCTACTCTCTCTTAACAAACTTTTCCCTGTTACAAGAAAGCTTGTCTAAAACGTACTTGAAACACTGGCATTGAAGTCAGTCCCATTTTGAAGCACCATAGGAACTTCCCCTAATGAAGGAAACACGCAATATTATAGCACCTCCTATCTTGTAGTAGGCTATTTCTTGTATCCTTTTCATACTCACAGTTACAGGAAAGCATGTATAAATTGTTTTCGATATGTGTGTTTTGAACAAGTCAAGTATCTAGATGGAAACAGATTAACTCTTCTGTATTCCCAATATTGCTAGTTATAGATGATACATACTATGGTAGATAAAAGATCTTTGCCATTTAGGTTCTCAAAACAAAGGTAAAGATTGTTTAGCCTGCAGATTTTATAAAAGCTTCATGTAAAATTTGATACATCGGGATTTTAATTAATACATCAAGGACGTGTTTTACAGAAAACACCCCAATTCAACCAACCGGGGTTTATCCACTGTTATAGTATGGGATCACATGTATAAACTATAAATAGATTGTGAAGACAAAATGAGCAGGCTTTTCCGAGTATAATTATGGACACTGTCGATTTTGGAGATGGAGAAGGTCTTTGCCTATTTAAATGCTTAATTTTTGGCATGACAAGCCTTACAATGCTCCTATCCACTTACAATCACCATGCAGTTATAAATATTATAAAAGGTCAATCCTATTCAAATGCATATTCTTTGGCATTGCAAACTATGCTGTGTTCAGATTTTGCTTATTGTATGATTGTTCTATCTTTTACATTTATCATGTTATGATGATCCGAGGTTGTAAATTTCCTTAAGAACAGCTATGCATATTTTTGTCATTTTGAACCATTTGAAATTAACACCTGCTTTTTGTATTTTTGTATGTCATATAGTTACTTCATTTTGAATGGGATTGAGAGAGTTTTTCGATGTCTAATTATGCCGAAGCAGAACTATGTAAGTGGGACCTTTCATTTTTTTATGTTGTGATAACCAAATAAGCAATCATTAGCTCTTCCATATAGTTGCCTGGTTGATGTTTTGATTTATGGTTAATTACGGTTAAGATTGCATTGAGACTAGAGTTATGAGGTTGACTACATCACAACATTTTCATGCTTTCAAATGCTTATATGGGTGTAGGAAGAAAGAAATAGCATTTTTTTTTTATACTTATAGATGCCATATAACTGAATTCGTTTTTATATTCCAGCCAATGAGTATGACGCGAGGTTCATATCGTGAACGAAGGGAAGGACATACAGATAAAGCAGTTGTTATAAGGTCCTTTTTCGTGACTTCATTATTCCAGTGTTATTGTTAATCTTGTACTTCTTATTGGTTTTGCAATGTTTTTCTGAGTAGTTGACCCTATTATCATAGAGTTATGCAAAAGTCACAACATTGTTTGAAGTCTTAGGTAATTAATTTTTTATCAACTTAAGTTAAAGGTGGAACACTTAAGTTGCTTGGTAGTCATTACATTTTCCTCTAGTTCCTGGGTTTCATCTAAGTTGGATGTTATTTTCCCCTTAGTGAAGCTTTTAAGGGCCAAACAATACTTTCTTTAACCAGTTATGTACCACACACCCTCTACCTATCCAACAGTCTTTCTGATATCTGAATGAACAGCTTTTGGGCATTCAGCAATAACCATTTTTTTCCTTGCCTCAACTGCTTAATGAGAAGTACTTAATTGAGAAAACAGTTAGTATCTCATTGTTCTTATTTCTTAACACTTATTGCACAAAAGCTTCGGTTGTTCAAATCCGTGGGTGATGTTTCTGCCCATTTGTGTATTTTAGTTTAAATACTATAGATTGAAATTATTTGGGTTCCCTAGCTCCTTATAATCTCAAGTTGGCACAAAACTTTATGTGGCAACTTCCGAGGTTGTGCTATTGGCTACACTAATTTATGAAGCAAGCTCTTATGACCATATGCTGAAGGCTTGTTAACAATACCAAGTCTGCTGTCAGCCCCACACCTCCTATTTGTTAGGAAGTAAAAGTCACCTGGACTGCATGTTTCAACAAATCCAACATAAGTACCAAAAAGATATGCAATGCGTGATTATAATTAATGGCAAACGAGTAATGTAGTTTCATGTGATTAATTCATTCCGCATTGGTCACTTGTTAACTTTCCAAGGGATATTACTCTTTACTTGATAATTGTCTACCTCATTGTGTCGTAGTTGCTTATGACACTAAAAGTGTTCATCATAACTAGAGGTTTTACTTGCCCCCGGCCTTTCTATACAAATTGTTGTGACATGAACTCAGAAATTGTTTTCCTTCAATTCTGCACTAGTTCAAGCTAGCTGGTTTATCTCCTCCTCAAGGCTGCCTGTTGCAGAACAAGAAGTTGTAACTCCTATTTCCCGGTTTCATTCTGGGGTAAATGTAAGAAGTGCAGGGTGGATCATGTATGAATGTTTGATCCTAAAGCTACCTTCCAATCTATCAGTTGATCTGACTTAAAATACCATGTAACTTCCAATTAGCTGTCCCAAATATGCCATTGTATTGGTTGTCTGGTAGTTCTCTTATTACCTGTATTTATAAGTTCATTATGTTTGTTACTGCCTTGTCTTATAACATGTCTAGACCAAATGTCTTCCGAATATGGATCTGTCCAAATGTCTTCCGAATATGGATCTGTGTTCCATCTGTCGGTAGGAGAAGTTTGTCTGGAAAAGCTCTGCGCCTATTACTTTGTCAGTTTCCCGTGGTCTCCAAAAAATATTGCTTGTAAAATAATGGTTTGTTATCTGCAATTTCTTGTTGACAGAATGTAAAGTTTGTTGCTGTTATTGTTTCATCTTCGAAAATATGTTTGCTTTGGCTATGCTATATTATTCTTACTTGGACAATTGTTGATTCCATTCCAGGTGTGTAAGAGAATATCAATCTTCATTAACAGATCACTCTTCAGTAACAGTTAGACTGTATTATCTTCGCAATGGAAGTGCCAGAGTTGGATTTTGGTAAGCCACATCAATGTTTGTTTCTATGTAAATAAGATTTTTGGGTTGCAAGTATGGAACCAGATTTGAATTATATGTTTCATTTTGTTTTTGCAGGGTAAGAGGAAGGGAGTACTTGCTTCCTGTTGGCATTGTGTTGAAGGTATTGTGTTGCATACTAATCCTTTCAAATATTTGCCATGCCTTTTGCTTATGTTGGATCTTCACCTATGTAAAGGAAAAACTACTTCATTAGATAATATAACTTCCATTCTTTTGCTGGATTCTTTTGCTCCAGTTATTTTTCTAGCTTACAATTATGGCTAAATGTTTTGGCCTGTCTTGCAGAATATTATGATTGACATCAAAATCAATGTGCTTTCATGCATGGGGATAGAAACTTTACACTCTGCTACATATTTTGATACGCACACTCTTTTGTTTTTCTACTTCTGTTGATATTTTCAAATTCTTGGATTAACTGTTTAAGTGTCTCTTTTTTTATTATCCACAACATAGGTTTTATGAGATGGGGACATTGTATATAAGCAACATTTGAGTAGTTATATTGGACATAGGGAAATTCTAGGGAGATACGCCCCTTGGTCTTTCTGAAACATAAAAAAGAGGAAAAAAGAACAGAGATAGGAATTATGCTTCAGTCGCCTGGGATTTTAAATTAGTAGCTGATATAACTGTCCAAAAAATCTGAAGAGATAATGAAGATTCAGAAACAATATTATTTAGCGTGGTATTGCAGTGAACTTAATTTCCAGCTCATGTGCTTGGTGTAGAATAGGTTTTCCACTTACAAAGATTTCAGTGGTCATACTATCTAATGGACATTGTGATGCCTTTTCCATAATGTGCTTATTTTTTGGCCTCAAACTTTTGTCAACAGGCCCTTGTTGAGACCACAGACCGGGAAATTTATGAGAATCTGACAAGTTACTATGATGAGAAATATGAGGAGGTAAAAGGAGCTGTTGGCTCTCAGCTTCTAGGTGAAAGGGCGAAAATTATTCTCGATGAAGTTCGGGTTGCGGCTCTTTTCACTCAGGATGACTGTCTGCAGCATATTGGTACTCACAATTGCATTAGTATTAGCATTACTGTGTAGTTCAATGGGTGAACAAATTTTGATTGTACTCATCATGCAGGGGAGCACTTTCAACCTGTTGTGGATGAGTTGGAAAACAAAACTCCATATACTGTAAGTTAAATTAAATTGACCTCAACTCCAATCTGCAAAAAAAGGAAAATATTTTGTAACAATCTCTGATATTAGTTTATGAGAATTTATCTCTTTAAGTTAATGTGCCTGTTTATGTTAATTATTTCACTCATTCTATTTTCTGTGCAGGTGGCCCATGCTGTTTTGAAAGATTACGTGTTTGTTCATCTTCCTAATTTTCACGACAAATTCAGTCTGCTGATGTGAGCTACAATCTCTCCCTCTCTCTTCATTTAATACGTGCCCTATAAATTTTAGCAATGTTGCTACCTTTCTCTGCTTCTAAACTTAGATTTTCTTTCTTTGGTTCATTGTTCAACTTCCAATTATGTTTGTGTTTAACTTCATTTCTTTAGCTTTATGTTGCAGAAACTTTTCTCTTTTGTCGATCATACTTCTGCACCAGACAACCCAGATTCCTTGCAAAATCAGGACATCTTACTTCCCGGGCACCTGATGACCATTTATCTCAAGGTATAAAATTTAAATTGGAATTTGTAGAAATAAATGTTTGGCATGTAGTACAGTTTTGGTTTCATAGCTTAAAGTAATAGGAGCAAAAAATGTAATAGCTAAGTGAAATTGAGCTCGGCTAGGAGTGAAGAAGCATAGAGGTAGAAGAGAAATGATTTGGGCTTGAGCAGTAGAAAAAGATCAAGCATTAAAACATCTGACTGAAAGTATGTCCCTAAATTATAATGGAGAAAAAGGATCAAACTGAAGCTAGTTGAGTTCAGCTGGAAACCAAAAGTAGCTAACATGCATCGACCATGAAGGAGGTTCTTGTTTTTTAACTGAATCTTAAGAGGAGGCTCAAGTTTTTAACCATGTTGAGGATGACAAGCTTTTAACCAAGCTGATTCTGTTTGAGCTCTATGTTTTGCTGTTTATTACCCTTATTACATATTGTTGTGAAATTGAAATGCCATGGTTTTTTATTTAACGTCAATTTATTATATTGTTGTATAGGTATCATTACCTGATTTGAAACTTGCATGAACTATGTGGAAAAATAAATTGGTGTTATGTTGTTGCTCATTGAATAATACAAATCTGGAAGTGGGAGGTATTTAAGTATGAATATTTTAACAATAGTGTTTGACAATCACCGTTTCCAATAAATAAATAAGCCTCACAGGTTGTGGGGTGTCATTAAATTTTCTTCACATAGAAAGTTTTCTAAAATGTGTTTTTATATTCTAGCTCTCTTTAATGAAATCCTAAATTGACAGAAGTAATACCTTTCTTTGGTTGTAGGAGAAACTAGAAGACTGGTTGCGTAAGGCGAAATCACTTGTTCAAGATGAGCTAACAAAAAATAACACTTTTAATTTCTTGGCAGGTATCTCAGCTTCTTGCCTTCTGCTTAGATAATGGCTCTTGAGTCCCATAATTTGATCATTATTTTATGTGAAGTACATATAATATTTGCATCTTTTGGATTAATCTTTTTAGTTTTCCCTTCCTAGTTCATCTCCATTTACAACTCATCTTCTATGTAATGGAAAAGGGATTTCATGATATATTTTTGAGACTTGTGATTATAGTGCCTGCTGTCACTACTAGCAGGGTTGCAAACTTGCAAGTAAAAGATAGTACCTCGCTGTTTTGGGTTTCCTTTTTTTTTTTGTAATAAAACTTTGGTTCTTAAAGGCAAGACATGGACCAAACTTATGGGCTTGTAGCTAATAAAATATAACAGGAATAAGCAAACTGATCTCCTAACCAGTTCGTAATGTAAATTTGCAGCCACACATGATGAATCTATGAATTTTAAATAATCCAATTGTATCCATTTAAGTCATTGGCACTGAGTTCATGTGACTGTGTGCACAACTAATTGGATAACATTTTGCCCATCTTGTTGAACTTATTTTGATGTACAGACTTAAATATATTGTTGAGGGAATAGAAGTTCTTATATCAATGTTGTTCTTTCTGTTGCTTGAGAGATTGCAGTAGGAGATGTCAGGAAGGTCATGGATAAAAATTCCCCGGTAACAGTCAGTACAGCTGTGGAGTCTATGTTGAGATCTGGAAGACTGGCAACGCAAACAGGTCTTGATTTGCAGCAGGTATGAATTCACTGGCAATGACCCATTTCTTATCATTTAAAACTTCCAAATGTGCATTCCACAATGAGGATGCAGTTACATGGAACCCAGTTATGTATTCACCCAGTGACTTCATTAGAATAGATATGGAATTGTGTTACATGGTTTAGTTATAGTTCTAGTGATGAGATGATTGTTTTAACTTTTCTCACGATTGATCTTTACAAATGAATTTGTCTTCTCTTTTTATTGTTTTCGATGAGGTTTTCGATGGGATCATTTTGCTCATTTTCTTGTGTTTCTCTCTCTGTTATTTGCGCTAAAGTTGGATTATTGTTCTTCATTAGAGGGCTGGTTACACTGTTCAAGCAGAGAGGCTCAATTATCTGCGCTTTCTTTCTTTTTTCCGTGCTGTACATCGAGGAGCTTCCTTTGCTGGTGGTCGCACAACAAGTGTGCGGAAGTTGCTTCCTGAGTATGTGTTTTGATTGCCAATTATCTGGCAACTTACATGGATTTCATAGTGTAAGTTCAATATTTACTTATCTGTTTGTTTGTTTGATTTTGTGTACAGATCATGGGGTTTTCTTTGCCCAGTCCACACACCTGATGGGGAGCCATGTGGGTTGCTGAACCACATGACTTGTTCTTGTCGTAAGTCAACATTCTACCAAATGTTTTATTTTAAGGATTTGTCTACTTTTATTAAATGTTCAATAAAATGTGAAGCAAATGGTATCATTTTCAGAATTTCAGTTTTTTATTATCTCCACCAGGAAATGTTTTTTTTTTTTTTTTTACTGAAGCTTGTGATAGCAAAGGTGATTTCAATTAAGGTGTTCAACAGTTGCTGCGTCTGAGTTACCTGGATTCCTTTGTCTATAATTATTGTGACCAGATCATTATAGGCCTTTTTTTGTCGTTAAAATATTTTTATTGCTTGAAAGAACATGGGAATCTGACCAATTTGTGTTGTATCATACCTTGCATTTAAGGTCATTTTAGTTGCTACTAGCTGGAGATTTGTTTTATTGTGTTGATTAAGAACATCTCCCATAACTAATTTATGAGCTCATTTATCAGATTTCCATCTAATTTGCTTTTCTCATGTATGTTTGTCAGGTGTTACATCATATTTTGATTCGCAAGGAGTTGTTAAAGATTTTTTTGATATAAGAAAATCTATCCTTGGTGTTTTGACCAGTCTTGGAATGATTGCTTCATTGCCAAAGCTTGTTCAAGCTGGCCCTCCTAAAGCTCTTTCTGTTCTTTTGGATGGTCGTGTCATTGGCTCTCTTCCTTCCAGTGAAATAGAGAAAGTTATTGCTCATTTGCGAAGATTAAAAGTGTCAGCGACTTCAGCGGTTTGTTTTTACTGAATTTTTCTACTGGTTTTTGCCCAAGATTTCTTCCTCTACTCTCATTTACAAGAAAACATATTGCAGATTCCTGATGATATGGAAGTTGGATATGTTCCTTTGAGCATTGGTGGTGCATATCCAGGTTTATACATCTCCACATATCCTTCCAGATTTATTCGCCCTGTTAGAAATATTTCTATCCCTTGTGAGGAACGTCAAGATATTGAACTTATTGGACCATTTGAACAGGTGAGCACAGAATTTAGTTTTCTGTCAGATTAATAGCTTCTGCTGACAGTTTTGAATTGTTGGGGGGAGTGAACTGTTCTTCTAGTAGCAGTTAGAAATAATAGCTGACTTGTTCATCAATGTCATGTTAGGTTTTTATGGAAATAAAATGTCCAGATGGTGGAAATGGTGGAAGAAGTAATGCCTTTCCTGCAACTCATGAAGAAATTCACCCAACAAATATGCTCAGTGTGGTTGCTAATCTAACACCTTGGTCAGATCATAATCAAAGTCCACGAAATATGTACCAGTGTCAGGTTTCTGCTTGCCTTTTATTTATACTAGTCCAGTATGTATAGTTTAACAACATTTTATTACTGTCTTGTGTACTTTATCTTTAACATTTCAGTTCTTTTAATGCTTATTGTAGATGGCTAAACAAACAATGGCTTTCTCTTTACAATCTCTCCGCTTCCGTGCTGATCAGAAGATTTACCATCTTCAGGTATGATTCACGTTCTTTTATCTTTTTCCTTATTTATATTAAGTGAGGCGGAATATAAAATGACAAAAAAGGAAAGAAGTTGTCTGCCAAAATGGAAAAGGCAAAACCGTTGATTCTTGATAATTTTAAATTCCTCCTTAAATAGCACTGCATTATATTGGCACTTATAATATCATCTAACTACTCTCTAGCTTAAGAAGCTGGACCAATTATTATAATTCCATAACAGCGTCCTGAATTCAAGTTGATTCTTGATAATTTTAAATTCCTCCTTAAATAGCACTGCATTATATTGGCACAGCCATTGACTTTTTGCCTCATTCTGCCTTCCATATCCACAAGAGTGCCTCAGCAGCAAGTCCTGCTGCTGTATTAGTGATAGCCTCTGTTCACTACATATTGCAAAAAAGGTATTCAATATTCTCCAATCTGCAAAAGATTTTTAGAAAAGTTACTCTTATGTCTGTACTTCTGAAAAAGCTTATGATGTAGTCTTCATCGAGAATCGAATTGATCATAAGCTGGGTGGGGGTCTAGGGTTAGAAGTCTGACCTAAAATAAATTTCTTATACAAACCTTCCCCTGGCTTTTGGCTCAAGTGCTGGCAGCCTTTCGTTACATTGTTGTGCTAGGAAAGTTTGTCATTGTAAATGATATGATGGTTCCATTAATTGAATTTCATATCATGTGTATTTGTTCTTCTTACTAGCTTATGGTGTTGTAATGGAAATACTTTTGGTATATGCAGACTCCTCAAACTCCCATTGTACGTACAGGAGCATACACGAAATATAGCATCGATGAGCATCCAACAGGGACAAATGCTATTGTTGCAGTGCTTGCATATACAGGGTAGATTATTAGACAAGTACAATTTAATCAATCTAGCATATGGAAATTCCAATTGCATTTCTATTTCTTTGCCATTTTTAGTCCAAATGCTCTATGTTATGCAGATATGATATGGAGGATGCCATGATCTTGAACAAGTCCTCTGTAGATCGTGGCATGTTTCATGGACAAATATACCAGGTTTGATATCATGACAAATAAGTCATCACCCTTTTATGCTCTGGTTTATATGTATTTCTTGCTACTTAAGCTACTTCATTAATTGATTTTATTTTTGTTTTATGTGGTATTTTTATGTTAATCTGTGTTTTTCTCTTGTTCGACCACCATTATCATCCAGCATGGTACTGAGGGCCACAGGATCTCATTTTAATAATTGCAATATACTTTAGGCAGATTATAATATATTGCTTTCTAGGAACTTGTTCTAGAAGGGAAAACACTATCCCAAGAATGTAGGATGTCATATTAGACAGCTTTATAATGAACTAGTCAAATGGGCTTTGCTTCGCCATAAGCAGTCTACTTCATTATTTGTAAGAGCGGATGCTGTAATGTTAGTAATAATTGTAAATCATTGTTAAGCTAGTTTGCTTTACTGTGTCCACTAATTAGGTTTTGTCTCTTTTTATGCTCCAGATATGTAAAATTGTTTGTTTATCTGAAATGGTGCTATTTCAGTTTGTTGAGCTTAAGAATTTGCTATCTATTTATTTCTCTAGAAACTTACTGGAAACTCATAGCTGTAAAATCAATCCAAGTGGAATAAAAGGATGAGCTGTTTTTAGCATCTTTGCTCAATTGTGATTCATTCCATGTGTGTGTGTGTGTGTATTTGCTTGGATCAGCTGGCTGGAGCTTGATGATCAATACTGGAACTAGTAGGCTAAAAATATTTCAAAATTTCTAACAACGTTTTACTTTTGTGCCTGAACATGGACAAAGATCAACAGGCTTGTGTCATATGAACAGACGTTGAAATAAAATTTTATAAGCAATATAATTGAAAACGCTGACCATCTTAAAAATAATATATTCAAACAAACAGCTTGGTGTCACTCTAACTACGCTATACCTGATGAAGATAGGGATGCAGCTTTGTATCATCTAAAACAACCATGTTCCATTAAGAAAAAACATTGAATGTCAATGTGAAGTCCAAAGTGCCGCTGTGTTATGAACGAGCTCAATTGAGCTGCAAATCAACCCACACTTTAGTCAAGTTTTAACATTTTAGATTATTCTACACCTGTGGTCATTATGCATTTTCATGTGAAGTGCAGCATTTGATAGAGAAAGCTTTGATGTGTAAGAAAAACACTTTTTCAATGTGAATGTGCATGAGGAGAGTTATTATATCCTTTCCTATTATAAATTTCAATGAATAGTCAAAGTTATTGCTTATCTGGACATTATTCTATCTTGTATCTTGTGTTCACTATATCAATGGGTTTTTTTGACAGACAGAAACGATCGATTTATCCGATGAGGGCAGCAGGTCAGATCGATCCCACAGAAGATTTAGGAGGAGTAATACTGATAGGTCATCGCATTCCTTGATTGATTCAGATGGACTTCCATATGTTGGTCAGGTTGGCCCTTTATATTCTAACCGCCCCCCGCCCCCCCCCCCCTTGCGGGTGTGTGTCTCTCTTTGTTATCTTTTCTGTATTTTATAATGACCATCTCCCTGATTGGCGTTCAGATAATAAATCCGAATGAGCCATATTGTAGCATTTATAATGACATAACAAATACATCAAAACCCAAGTATCGAAAAGGTTCAGAGCCTGCTATTGTTGACTATGTAGCTGTTGATACGAAAAGCAAGAAGCACCTTCAGAAGGTATGTGTATATCCTTTCATCTGGGCCATATTTGTCTGTGATATAGTTTGAGAGACAAGCATATTGATCCCTATAAATGTTAGAAACTCCGCAGATGTTTGGGTGATCATTTTGTTTGCAGATGCATAACTAAAATTGAATAGACAGTTATCTGATATTTAATATTTTTTATGCATGCCAACAGAAACTATAATGGGTGTAAAATAACAGTTGTGGGCACCATTGTCGTGAGTGCATTAACAACTGTTAGTCATTATAAGAATTCACACATTTTAACAATATTACTACTCAAGTATAATAATTCAACCTTAATTCAGTTAATATTAACAATACTCATGCTAAACATCAACAATTTAAAAAATATAGAGTTAGAGTTGGTGGCTTTGTAAAAGAATGAAATATCACTGTTATAATTTATAAAGCTCATTATAGTCCAACCAACCCCTATTATTATTTCCAAGCACAAGGTCCATATCACAAGAAACTATATAAAAAATATCACGTAAATGAACTTCACTTGACAATGAACAATTCTCCTCTCTTTCTCTCTTTGTTGCCAGAGACTCAGAAGCACAACACCACTACACAAGTCTCTAGGAGCAAACTAATACAATTTAATTAATAGCTTTCCATCCCTCTCTCCAAGACTTTTAATCGCCTTTCCCTTTTCTTTCTTTCTCTCCTCCTCTGTCATGTATGCAAAATCCAGGACAACAATTATTCTCTTCAGCTCCTCTTTTCTTACAACGGCGTTATAGGTGAATAACAGCTGTTACCATTATAGAACAATGTTATTGCTGTTATTGGTGTGAAACAGCATTATAGCATGTTTCACGGTGAAAAACAATAATAGCAGCGACTGATTCTGTTAAATAATGGTCATTATGCTATGTAGTGTTTGCTATGTAAAACTATGGATGAGTGAAAGGAAAAGGATATAAATGAGGAAAGGTTGAGAATGACCTTTCTCCTACAAGTTAGAAAATGAACTGGAGCAGTTTCACTCTTCCATGTCTTTGTATATGTGCTAAAGAGACGCTGCTAAAAGAATTATATATGCTAAGAAGAGGAAGGAAAGAGTTTTGTCCTGAAAGATTTTGAAGTTTAGCACCTTAACATCTTTAGGATATCCAAACTGATTGTCCTGACATAAGATTACAGCTTGGAAAATTGACAATTTTAGGGTCTAGATAAAGAAGGGATTTAGGCTTTTTAACTTGTACTGATGTTGAGTGTATGGATGTTTGATGGAGTAGTTGCTGGGCTTCTGGGAAAATACATACGCCTTTTTTTTTCCTTTGTTTGCCATTTATAGAAGGATGTCTTATTCTTTGTTTAATACATTTTCCCTTAATGAAGTATTTATTTTCTAATTAAAAAAAAAAAGTAAAGAGGTTTCATCAAATACAAGGAAACTTTAACAGAGGGTAATGGAAATCTGAGTTCAGCTCATTTGAATTTTTTCATGGACAATTTTCCTTTAAATACTAGAGGGAATGCGAGGTGCATGCTGTTATCAAGTGTATCATTATCTGTTTGTGGGGTGTCACACCGTCTCCGAGTTATGTGTTGGAAGGAATTCTTTCAATTAGCTCAAGACATGTAGGTAAGATATTAGTAGTGGCCTTAATGAATTCCATTTAAGGATTATATCAAAGGATCGGTCCTTGGTCACTAGGAAGGTATGTTTTTGTGAATACGATGTTTGTCAGAAAAATATTGTTTGTTTTGATATATGGTATACTCTGTCTGCTTAAACTACAATACTGCCTCTTAAGTCTGTCTCCGTCAATTGTGTTTGGTCTCATTCGATTTTATCTGCTATCTGTGGGAAGTATAACCGATCACCCTACTTCTAAAATAATATGCAGAATAATTTCTTCCCTTTAAGTAAGCTATAAGAGGTTGAGGGCTTTAGCTGTAATCGACTCGACTGATATGGAGAGAGGGATGGGGCATTTCTGCTGTGTAACAAAATTACAAAATACAATAGGTGCCATCAAAGTAAAGAACAGCTACTTTATAATGCTAGTTGGTGTCCAATTCTGCCTCTCCTCTTAGTAGCGCATGTGTTTATTTAAGGCCTTAGGAAATCTCTCTGCAGATGCATGCCTATACTAGCTGAGAGGTTCAATATTCACCTATACACTTGAGATTAAATTAGATAGCACTTTTATACTGCTGCAGCTATGTATGTTCTTGGCTTATATTTCCTTTCCTCTTCTTGATCAGGTGAATATTCGTTTTCGTCATCCTAGAAACCCTATCATTGGTGATAAGTTTAGCAGTAGGCATGGACAGAAGGGTGTTTGCTCCCAGTTATGGCCAGATATTGATATGCCATTTTCTGGAGTTACTGGGATGCGTCCTGATCTGATTATCAATCCCCATGCTTTTCCTTCAAGAATGACAATTGCAATGCTTTTGGAATCCCTTGCTGCCAAGGTAAAAATAGTACCGAAACCTTTACTTGAAGTGTTGCAAATTTTCAGTTATCACAAACTCTAGTTTGATAATGCTCAAAAGTAAAGCCACCCTGTGACTCAAAGACTCATCTGCTGATGATATTCTGGATATGAAAAGGATACTGTGAGGATATGCTATCTAGAATTATGTTTTCCATTGGTATAAAGTCCAAACTTTTTCTGTTACTTCTTTTCCCTTTTAATAAAAACAGAAGAATTATTTGTGAATTTGAAAAATAGATTAGCATATGGATGGTTGGCAACTGTTTGGAAAAGATAAAAAAAACAAATGATTGATGGTTGCTTAATATTTCTGGTCTCAGGGAGGTAGCTTAAATGGAAACTTTGTAGATGCTACACCATTTGCTAGTACAGTGAGGGCATCTAATGCAGGAGAGGCCAAATCAGAACCTGAATCACTTGTTGATGAACTTGGCAAGATGCTAAAATCTAAGGGCTTTAATCATCACGGCGTGGAGGTTTTGTACAGTGGGGTTTATGGAACAGAACTCACATGTGAAATTTTTATTGGTCCTGTTTATTATCAGCGTCTTCGCCACATGGTTTCAGACAAATTTCAGGTTAGATCTTATTTCAGATTTTCTTCTTGGATGGTAGTCTAGATAGATACAAATACAAAGTACTTGGTTTCCTAAGAATCAATTTTCTTGCTTGGCATTCATCATGAATGATTTGGCTCATGTGCTTCTTTGTAACACTATTTGCTTGGTTTTCACCTACCGACTTACAAGCTAAAAAAGTGATAAGAAAATCCATGTTTTGATTCATGCATTTAGATAGATATACTTCCTGTTTTGATATATTCAAACGGTCACCATTTTAATGTATGGGTTCGTTTTTTTTTGTTGTCATGGCCTATCTTTTTTTCATTCGTATCATTTGTGTTCTGTGCCATAAATTCTGTACTCTATCATAGCCATGATACTTGCCTGATGCAGGTGCTTCTAGCTTAGAAGAGTTGGTCAAAGCACTTGACCAGTTGTTTACCTGGAATTCCTTGAACCATGCAGGGCTGTCAATGTATCTGGTTATAACCTGATTTGGACTTGAATCAGATTCAAATCTTTTGAACAGGATAATTAACTGATTTGATAGTGAATTCTGATTAAATGTATTTGTAACTGTTTTATGCTTTCCTTCTGGAAGCAGAATTTTACTTGGTTTTATGCTTTTGTTTTGGCTTAATTTACTTCATAAATTATGATGTTTCTAAATTTCTCAAATCTCATGATTTCCCAATTGTTATGCAGGTCCGGTCGACTGGTCCAGTCGACCAGATTACCAGACAGCCTATTAAAGGAAGAAAGCGTGGTGGAGGTATTCGTTTTGGAGAAATGGAACGAGATTCAATGCTTGCCCACGGAGCTGCATACTTGTTGCATGATAGGCTCCATACTTGCTCTGATTATCACATTGCTGATGTATGTTCTATATGTGGGAGCATTCTAACGACACATTACCAACCACAGAGGCGAATAGTGCGTGATATTGGTGGATTACCTCCTGTGAAGGCTCCCAAAAAAGTGGTATGCCATGCGTGCCAAACAAGCAAAGGGATAGAAACTGTTGCAATGCCTTATGTCTTTAGATATTTAGCTGCCGAATTAGCAGCTATGAACATAAAAATGACCCTCCACTTGAATGATGGAGCATGACACCTTTTGCAGTTCGAACAGCGCATTTTTCTACACGACCAAGTGTTGGCACAATTTCGGCCTCCCTCAGGGGTCCAAGCTGTTGACAGGAACCAGGGACATGGCTTTGTGCAATTCATGATGGATGAGGAATTCGAACAGCTGCTATATCTTGAATTAGAAAGGTATGAATGGCGTCCATGTACATGTATTCATACTTCCATTGACAAGTTTTTTCTTTTCTTCACAAGTATATTTAATCGTGGTGATCTCATCATCCACTCTGTTGTCATATTTTGTGATTTGAAACTCATAATTATGAAAAGATTGGTTCCTTCTCCTCAAGCAACTGTTTATTTTCTTCATTTCCCCTCCCTACCGCAATTTACAAGGATTGGAATTGCTACTACTCTCTGTTCCTAACCTGGCAATGGTTACCATATTTTCTGGGATGAGTGGTGCTGGAGAATTTAGCTGCCGAGTTATGTTGAAACAACCATGACAGTTGAAAAAATGATAACCCTTTGAAATTAATGTTCATTGGTTTTATCTAGGTGATAAAATTGTTACATTTTTAAAAAAAAAATGAAAAAAAAAAAAGCCCTATTGTAGTGCCAAAGTAGTCCAAGAAGAGAGCCATAAACAATTTACT
>Ga0307507_10005901_pt1 | contig 19488 bp, 13 predicted proteins | sample 7_EM_MG_FD_207223 | JGI IMG/M metagenome (GOLD analysis project Ga0307507, IMG submission 207223) | Populus trichocarpa ectomycorrhiza microbial communities from riparian zone in the Pacific Northwest, United States - 7_EM | ecosystem: Host-associated > Plants > Roots > Unclassified | place...
AAAAGTCTCCAGGCCTTCGAATATTCGTGACCGGAAGACCACACATTCAGCCTGAAATTGCAAACCGCCTCTCTGGAAGAGTAACGACTATAGAAATCGCTCCTAGGAGAGGCGATGTCACTCGGTATCTTCGCGCCAGGCTGAGCGAGGATACAGCCCCTGATGCTATGGACAGTAGTCTGGAGGCTGACATCCTAAAAAAGATCCCCGAAGATATTTCGGAAGTGTACGTAGAAGCAACGACACTCCAGAAGCTACCTCAAGTCATCCACTGACAGATACACATCTAGATTCCTACTAGTCTCCCTCAACATAGATGCAATCCTGCAAGAAACCACAATTCACCGCAGGCGGCAAAGGCTCAATGCAATCACTGGTGGCTTAGGGTTGGGAGATGCTTATGGTGCAACGCTAGACCGGATAAAGGGACAGGGTGGGGAGAGAGCGAGGCTTGGAATGGCCGCTTTGATGTGGATCTCTCACGCGGAGCGCCCCTTGAAGGCCGATGCACTGCGCCACGCCCTAGCAGTCGAAATCGGGACGCCGGATCTCAATACCGACAACCTTCCTTCAATCGGGACATTGCTAGCCTGTTGCCAAGGACTCGTTGTCGTAGAGAAGGAGACTTCCACAATCCAATTAATCCACTTTACCCTCCAAGAATACCTCCGCGCTCACCCTGAGCTTTTTGGCACAGCTCACTCGACAATAGCAGAAACCTGCTTAAGCTATCTGAATTCACGGCAGATAATGGCTCTCCCACCCGTTTCCTTTCTCCATCTCCAAGACACGCCCTTTCTCGAATATTCTTCTGTATATTGGGGAGTGCACGCAAAAAGGGACCTTTCAAATTGCGCCAAACTGCTTGCGCTGAAGTTATTTGACGACTACAGTAACCACGTATCCCCTGGGATCCTCTTGATGGCACAGGAATATTGGTATTTTTCCGGCATTTACTCAGGAAAACCTTACTTTTTCAGTGGTCTACACTGTGCATCTCTTCTTGGGATTGACGAGATTGCCGCTGAGTTGGTAGAGGTGGAAGGCTGTGATATTAACCAAATAGACGGCACGGGTAATACGCCTCTTTTTTGGGCTGCTTGGAATGGTCATGAGAGAGTGGTGAAAAGACTACTCGGACGGGACCACATCGACCCCAACAAACCAAATAAGTACGGCCAAACACCACTCCACGGTGCTGCTTGGAACGGGCACGAGGGAGTGGTGAAAATACTACTCGCACGGGATGACGTCGACCCCGACAAACCAGATAAGGGTAGTCGAACACCACTATCTCTTGCTACTGGGGGTGGGCATGAGGAGGTAGTGAAAATACTTCTCGAACGGGACGACATCGACCCCAACAAACCAAATAGGTACGGCCAAACACCACTCCACGGTGCTGCTTGGAACGGCCACGAGGGAGTGGTGAAAATACTTCTCGAACGGGACGACGTCGACCCCGGCAAACCAGATGACGAAGGCCAAACACCACTCTGGTGGGCTACTTCGAAAGGGCACGAAGGAGTTATGAAAATGCTACTCAGACGGGACGACGTCAACCCCACCAAGCGGCGGAAATTGGGTTGAACACCACTCTGGTGGGTTGCCGAGAGCCACATGCGCGAATGATATATATCCCTATATAGCCCCATTATCCATCTCCCCTAATATTCCCGAAGACCGGTGAAGCATACCCCTCCCCACTCCTTCGAACACAGATAACTTATACACCATTTCCACAAGAACCGCAACAGTCCTTTAAAAATGTCTATCGCCGCCATTACCCCCTTCCCCCCATCCCCGCCCAACCTTCTCCCCAGTTTAAACGCCGCCTTACAGTAACTACCGTCTTCTCCTCCCGGAGTAAGCCTATCACAAAAACTCGACTTAAATATTTTTCTTTTATGCCGAGGAAATCATATGCGATAAGAATGCATATACCCACACATACTCAACCAAACTCCTGTACAAATTTTCTCATCTATATAGTTTAGTCCACATTTGTGGTTTCTGTTTATAATCCAGAATTAAGTGTTGGTAGCAGGGAGGCTATTTCTATCGTATTGAGGAAAGCTGGTGTGGCTTAGAATCTCCTTTGCTCCTGTTCCCGTTGTCATTTAGTTATCGTTCATTCACCTACACCTACAATTCATGTTCTGCCCCTTACGCCCCCGAAACTGTAGATATAGGAGCCGTTTAGATATAGGGGGGGGGAATATAAAGTGCAAGAGCTTCTGGCGCTCGTGAAAAGTGATATAAAAGCTAGCTATTAACCCGGACATAACTTAATAAAGGTCATGCTTAAGTTATATGCCACTATCCTCTAGCGTGAGCTTAAAGGTGCGGTTAAAAATCTAATTATCCACACTTCTTATCCCGCCCATTAAGGAAGACCAAGAATAAGGAGCCCTAATTGTGAGACTGGCTCCACCCTACGGGCACCATAACAAAAACTCTAAAGACTCGTCATGTTGCCAAACCCTTCATCCAGTCTGCGGCATGATTTGGAGCGGCCAGTCGAATCAAATTAGGTCTTTTTGGGAGATAATAATTTCTCTCGACAATCGGAGCGTAATTTCCAGCCAAAAAATCCACTTATGATAAATCAAGAATGAAAACAAATTCTTCGACTAGCCCTTGACTCACCGAGTGACTAGTTGTGATGGTCCCGCCTGGATAAAAAAACCCTGGTACAGGTGTGTTTTAGAGCATAGTCTAAACAGCAACAGTATTTGTTCCCTTAGATAATTTGGTCAACAATAAGAATCCCAAGGGGTAAATAGAAGGCACATATGATCGAATGTGTGAGAAGGAGAGGTGGTTGATTCCGGCAACGTAAGGCAGCTCATATAATTCCCGAGTAGTCGAAAACACCAAATCTTAGATCAATTAGCTCGACTAGAGAGGCTCAACAGAACACCGTAGACTTTTTAGGACCAGGAATCTCCAAACCCAGTCGAACCGAGTTGGGGTTAGCTAATCACTCTATTCTTGAATCGATTTCCCATAAATCTTGGGGAACAGTAATTATGGATCCTCCAACCAACCCCCTCCCCCCAACCATGAGACTTCCTTCTCCATTCGCTCGCCCCTGCACAAATATTCATCACTTAGGAGCCCGCTAAGTTCCCCATCCTCAAATATCATCCATGACGGCCGAGCCCTAAAGCGGCCTGTAGGGGGGGATGCCCCATATGCGGGGAGGGCGATCCCGAGTTTAGCTGGGAGGAATATGGGCCATGTCGATTCCTAGAGTAGAATATCAGACCCATCATAAGGCGATGGAAGAAAGAACGGGATGAGAAGTGCGGGATAGGATGATTTCAAGAGTGATAAAGTTTACCTTGGAGCCGTTGCAAGAACGGCTCGTGGTCGTGTTCACAACTATGAAGAAAGCTTATCTTATCCCTTACCAACTCGAAGCGGGAATCGGATTGGTGGCTAAGGTAGCTTCACTCCTTCATTCCCACTCACTCCAAGCAGCCCATGAGAGCCATGCTCCGCCGTCGTGATGGGGTCTCAGGATTAAAATCTTCTGTATATACCTCTGGGAGCTTCGCAACCTGTTCATTCCTCATCTCAAGCCCATGAAGGCAGTGTAACCCCAGAAATCTCTATGATCAATACCACAACACTCCATACCGGTCAGAGTTGCAGCAAGCCCGAAAATTCAGAACGTAGATACACAGCCTAGCCCGCAGACAAGGAAGGAAGAAAAACCCCGATTACACACCCGATAACCGAGAAATTTCGTACCCCATAAGTGATTTGGCAGATCTACCGTTCAATGGCGTTCATACTCTCTAAAGAACTTCACTAAAAGTGACCCTGCGCAGGTCGAGAATTTAACGTTCGCGTAGGTTCCCCAGCTCAGGAAGGGCATTTAGAGGGGGTGTCTTGGGGGTAAAATCTTTAGAAGGAGAAATATCTAACATGTCAATAATTAAGCGGGGCTAAACATGTAAAGTCTTCAGAGTAGTACAAGACAGCTATCATTGCTCTTTATAACATGTGCAACGAGATGCCATTCACACAAACCGGATCGGTTTATGAAATCCCCGGGAAACTGTACCGTACGCATGCCCTATAGCGGATAGCAGTAAGTAAATACCACTTATTGCACCCAGCTAACGAAGACTGAAATCTAAAGACATAATCCCAGTCCAAGCATACAGAGTGAGGGGGGTAGCAAGTTCAATATTAACAGTAGCATCGAGCTCTAGGCCCGGAAGACACTAATTTCACTCATTCACTCTCGCATAACACCGCACACCACCTACGATCAAAAAAACCCAGGAGGCCTCACAGAGCCAGTATCCCACCACAGATCCTTTCCACTCCAAGAGAATTCACACCAATTATACCAGCTAGCCTCGGCATAATCTAAAAATTAGATTGGAACCATACCTCTCTTGTACCAGTCAGAAATATCCGCTAAACTGCTTCTACTCTTTACGCCCCATTATTGGAAGGCAGGAGGGAGAGAGGGAGAAGGGAATTCAAGGGATCTATCTAGTTAGGTCTTCTAGATGGCTACGTTTGGATTTTTCGTTATTCTACAATAATATTATCACCACGGTACATTTGAGTTCGAGATTCCCCCCCCCCCCCGTACTGCCATCTTAACCCACCCCGAGACTAAAACCCGTAAAACCCGTCGCCGCGCAAGAATCCACGCCGTGTACACGACCGCATTAGCTGAGGCCCGGGTGGGGGCCCAGGAGGCGTTGGAGTGGGAGAGACGGCGGCAAAAGGAACGACAGAGAAAATTGCTGCAGAGATTTCGCCAGTTGGTGAGGAGGAGGCATTGGAAGGGGAGATTGAGAAGATTCTGGGGGTTGTTAGGGGGGTCTTTGTGAGGCTTTTGTGGGTGTTAGTGCTAGCGGGGAGGGAGATCTGCCAGGAGAAGAGGAAGGGGAGGGGGAGGGAGATGAGGAGTGATCGATTAGGAATTGAATGGTATATTATCGTAGTCGTTTGATCCCTTTTGGGTAAATCAATTGGTAAATCCCGGTTGACGTGATTGAGGATTGATCATCGATGAGAGTGATTTTCCATGACTTTGTAGATTTTTAGTCAGCGATGGAGTTTTACTGGGATGTGCTATTTGAGTGGGGTCGCGTTATAGTAAACCCACTTGGATTAGATTTGCGGCACCTCTGGTATCACGAAGGGGACGTAAAGGGTATTACAGTGGAGCGTTCGGTTTGTTTTGCTGATCTGGTGGGTAATTGTATCAAGTCCATTCTGGATACGCTACTCGAGTAAACAAAATAAAAAAGAAAGTTGTGGGACTTGTCGGACTTTCATCAGAGGCCAGCCTCATCACCAAGGATACCCGAGAGAGAAAGCAAGAGCAACAGTTCAAGTAAAGATCACCGCCAGATCAGAAGTTTAAAATAAAAAAGGCTTAACTCCGGGCTTCTAGGATATATTCCTCATCCCCAGGTCCAAGAATTTATTACTCTAGCTAAGCTAGAGTCTTCAAATGAGACGGGTTAGTGTAGAAACTACCCTATGAGGTAAAAGTCGCATTGATGGGAGAAGAGAAGAGTGTGAGGGAGCAGGTAAGGGAGAGAACTCATTGATGTTTCTACTTGATACTCGGGAGACAGAATCCGAACTGAGCATCCGCGGCAAAAAAAGAGGTAAGAGAGGAAGAAAAAAGGTTCAAGGGTTCAGATAGGATCTTGCCATCGCTTTTCATTTTCTATTTTTTATCATGACAGTACAGTTGCCTAGCTAATAGAAAGATTCAAAGTGCTTCAAGAAGGTAGTGTTGAGAATTGTCCGTTTAAAAGGGTCCATTTTTCGCTAAATTTGGCGTAAAAATTAGCGTCGGGCGAAACCTTTTCAGCTAGTATCGGTGCTCGAGCACTTATGAAACAAACGAGACTTTTGAGGCCAGTGTCGACAGCGTGAAGAACTATCCTGTGCCGCTTTCAGTTAAGTAGTATGTCGGCTTTTCGGTTGGTTCATTCATGAGGCTTAATCTGCTTGTTTGCATCCTGTCCGAAGCTAGATGATTCTACCGCACACGCTGTTGGGAGTTTGTACGGTGCAGCGCGAGATTTGTGCTAGATTGTGCCTGGTGCAGTATCACACGATGCCATTTCGAGAGGTCTAGAATTTCCTGGTGCTGATATAGTACCGGTATGCTCTAGGAGGGCGGTGGGTGTTGGGGGAACACGTTTGCGGAACATTGATTGGACAGTCCTAAAGTATCCTTGAGGTTCCACAAAAACGCCCCTCGTCCTCAGCCTCCAGCAATTCCAGCGGTTGACCGACTCCACCACCCATTTCCTACAATATCCTCACCAGCAGCGAAAAATCGAAAATGACTCTACCTTTCAGTAATAATATCAACTCTTTCTTTGAACACGGCCATTAGCGTGTGGAGCAACTGTACCATTGCCGATGACCGGTCTGAAATATTGACCTGGCTATCCCCACTTGAGCCCAGGCTGCAGCACCAGGACATTCAAAACCGCCGAATCGAAAATGTAGGGGAATGGCTCTTACAGACCAATGAGTTTAGAAGTTGGTACCCCGGTAATGAAGGAGATGAATACGATAATGCAGTTTTGTTTTGCTATGGAAATCCAGGGGTCGGAAAGACTTATATTAGGTAACAAAGACGAGCCCCGAGGAATATAAGGAAAAGTGCAAATGCTAACAAGCCGCAATATCAGTTCACTGGTGATAGACAGCTTGTGCGATCAAGCCAGAGGGAAAAATGTCGCCGTAGCGTGTTTTTACTTCAACTTTGCCGCCCAAAAAGAGCAGTCAGCGACGAGCATGCTAGGCTCCCTACTTAAACAGGCCGTGGCCGGGCTAGGAGAAGTACCGGAGGAAATAGCGAAAGCCTACGATGATCAGAAAAAGGTCATTGGTGGGCGGGCGCCCCAACTCCCCGATATCGTAAAGATGCTGCAGACCACCTCCTCCGAAAAACGCACATTCATATGCATCGACGCTCTTGATGAATGTGCGGCAGAGAATCAAGTTAAGATCCTTGATTCGCTTCATCAAATACTCCAAAAGTCTCCAGGCCTTCGAATATTCGTGACCGGAAGACCACACATTCAGCCTGAAATTGCAAACCGCCTCTCTGGAAGAGTAACGACTATAGAAATCGCTCCCAGGAGAGGCGATGTCACTGGGTATCTTCGCGCCAGGCTGAGCGAGGACACAGCCCCTGATGCTATGGACAGAAATCTGGAGGCTGACATCCTGAAAAAGATTCCCGAAGATATTTCGGAAGTGTACGTGGAAGAACGACACTCCAGAAGCTACCTCAAGTATTCCACTGACAGATACACATCTAGATTCTTACTCGTCTCCCTCAATATGGATGCAATCCTGCAAGAAACCACAATCCATCGCAGGCGACAAAAGCTCAACGCAATGACCGATGGCTTAGGGTTGGGGGATGTTTACGGTGCAACGCTGGACCGGATAAAGGGACAGGGTGGGGAGAGAGCGAGGCTTGGAATGGCCGTTCTAATGTGGATCTCTCACGCGGAGCGGCCCTTGAAGGCCGATGAACTGTGCCACGCCCTGGCAGTCGAAACCGGGTCCCCGGATCTCAATACCGACAACCTTCCTTCAATCGGGACATTGCTAGCCTGTTGCCAAGGACTCGTTGTCGTAGACAAGGAGACTTCTACTCTCCAATTAATCCACTTTACCCTCCAAGAATACCTCCGCGCTCATCCTAAGCTTTTTGGTGCAGCTCACTCGACAATGGCAGAAACCTGCTTAAGCTATCTGGATTCACGGCAGATCATGGCTCTCCCACCCGCCCCCTTTCCTCATCTCCAAGACACTCCCTTCCTCGAATATTCTTCTATATATTGGGGAGTGCACGCAAAAATAGACCTTTCAAATTGCGCCAAACTGCTTGCGCTGAAGCTGTTTGACGACTACAGTAACCACGTATCCGCTAAGGTCCTCCTGCGGGCACAGAAAGACTGGTATTTTTCCGATATTTACTCAGAAGGACCTTGCCTCTTCAGTAGCCTACACTGTGCATCTTTTCTTGGGATTGACGAGATTGCCGCTGAGTTGGTGGAGGTGGAAGGTTGTGATATCAACCAAATAGACAGCACGGGTAATACGACTCTTCTCTGGGCCGCCCGTAACGGGCACGAGAGAGTGGTGAGAATACTGCTCGGACGGGAGGACGTCGACCCCGATAAACTAGATGAGGACAGCCGAACACCACTATCTCTTGCTGCCCAACGTGGGCACGAGGGAGTGGTAAAAATACTGCTCGAACGGGACGACATCGACCCCAACGAACCAGATGAGTACGGCCGAACACCACTCCATTATGCTACTAAGGATGAACACGATGGAGTGGTTAAAATACTACTCGCACGGGACGGCGTCGACCCCGATAAACCATATAAGGGCGGCTGGACACCACTCGTTCGTGCTGCATGGAACGGGCACGAGGAACTGGTAAAAATACTGATCGGACGAGACGACGTCGACCCCGACAACCCAGATGAAGAAGGCCGAACACCACTCAGTTGGGCTGCTTGGAATGGTCACGAGGGAGTGGTGAAAATACTACTCGCACGGGACGACGTCGACCCCCGATAAACCAGATGAGGACAGTCGAACACCACTATCTCTTGCTGCCCAGCGTGGGCACGAGGGAGTGGTGAAAATACTGCTCGAACGGGACGACATCAACCCCAACAAACTAGACAATTATGGCCAAACGCCACTCCGGTGGGCTACTTCGGAAGGGCACGAAGGAGTTGTGAAAATGCTACTCAGGCGGAATGATGTCAACCTCGCAAAGCGGCGCAAATTAGGCTGAGCACCACTCTGGTGGTCTACGAGGAGACGTACGCGCGAGTGATACTTACTCTATGTAGCCCCACTATCCACCCCCCCTAGCATTCCCGCAGCCCGATGAAGCATACCCCTGAACACCCCTTCGAATATGGATAACCTATGCGCCATTTCCGCAAGGACCGCAACAGCCCCTCAAGCATCTCTGTCGCCGCCATTGCCTCCTTCATCCCATCCCCGCCCCACTTTCTCCTACAATTTTAACGCCGCCCTATAGTGACTACCGTCTTCCTCTACCTTCCAGACTAAGCCTACCACAGAATTACAGTTCAAATCTTTCCCTCCCTGGCGAAGGAAATCATGTACGATGTGAATACACCTATCTATCACATCCATGACCAAATTTCTACAAATTTCCTTATTAATCTAATCGAGTCCAAATTTGTGGTCTCTATGTATAATCTAGAATTAAGCATTGGTGAAGAGGGGGGCTATTTCTATCATATTGAGGAAAGCTGGTGTAGCTTGGAATCCCCTACTTTTGCCGTTGCCTTTTGGTCATTGTTCGTTCACCTCTTCTGTAATTCATGTTCTGCTCTTTCCCCCTCACAATACTGTAGATATGAGAGTCGTTTAGATATAGGGGGAAATACAAAGTGCAAGTACTTCTGACGCTCGTGGAAAGTGACATAAAAGCTAGCTATTACCCACGGACAACATAGCTTAATCAAGCTTATACTTAAGTTATATGCCACTATCCTCAGGCGCGAGCTTGCAGGTGCGGTTAGAAAGCTAGCTATCCGCACTTGTCATCTTGCCTATCAAGGGGGGCAAACACAATAAGGAGCCCTAATTACGAGGCTAGCTCTATCCTACGGGCGCCATATAAAAAAACTCGTTACACAGCCAAACCCCCCCCCCCTCACGTTGTCCGCGACACAACCAGCATTGAGTTGACTTAGAGAAGCTAGCCGAATCAAACTCTGTCCTCTGGGGATAATCTCGCTCGATAATCGGAGGGTAATTTCGAGTCAAAAAAATCCCCATACAATAAATCGAGAATGAAAATAAAGAATCAAAACATATCCTTCTCCAATTGCCGAGTGACCAGTTGTGATAGTTGCATCGAGATAGAAAAACTCCGGCACAAGTGTTTTGGAGTATATAGTCTAAACGGCGACCGTGCTTATTACTCTAGATGGCTTGGTCAGCGATAAGAATCCCCAGTGCTAAATTAGAAGGCACATATAACCGAGTGTGTGAAGGGAGGTAGTTGATTCCAGCAGCGTAAGGTATGATAGCTCATATAATTCCCGAGTAGTCTAAAACACTAAATCCTAGATTAATTGACTCGATTAGAGAGGCTCAAGGGAGCACCGTAGAATTTTTAGGATCAGGAATCGCCAAACCCAGTCGAACCGAATCGAGGTTAACTAATCATTCTATTCTTGAATCGATTTCCCATAAATCTTGGGTCACAGTAATTATCGATCCTCAAAACTATGAGGCTTCCTCTATGAGGCTTCCCCATTCGCCCGTCCCTACACAATTATTCATCACCTAGGAGCCCGCTAAGTTATCCATCCTCAAATATCATCCGTGACGGCCGAGCGCTAAAGCACCCTGTAGGGGGGATGGTCGCATATGCGGAGAGGGCGAGCCCGAGTCTAGCCGAGAAGAATATGGGCCATGTCGATTTCCTAGAGCAGAACACCAGACCCATCACAAGGCGATGGAAGAAAGAACAGGATGAGAAGTGCGAGATGGGATGATTTCAAGGGTGATAAAGTTTATCTTGGAGCCGTTGCAAGAACGGCGCGTGGTCGTGTTCGCAACTATGAAGAAAGCTTATCTTATCCCTTGCCAACTCGAAGCGGGGATCGGATTGGCTTCACTGCTCCTTCATTCCCACTCACTCCAAGCAGCCCATGAGAGCCATGCTCCGCCGTCGTGATTGGGGTCTCCAGATTAAAAATCTTCCGTATATACCGCTGGGGGCTCTGTAACCTGTTCATTCCCCATCTCAGGCCCATACAAGTAAAGTTAGTGTAACCCAGCAATCTCTACGATCAATACCACAGCACCCCATACCAATCAAAGTTACAGCAAGCCTAACAACTCACAAGATAGATGCACAGCCTAATCCGTGGACAGGGAAGGAAGAAGGGTTCCCGTTACACACCCGATAGCCGAGGAGGTTCGTACTTCGTAAGTGATTTAGCGGATCTACCGTTCATACTATTCAAATTTCTGGAGAGCGACCCCAGGGAGCTCGAGAATCTAACGTTGGCGTAGGTTCTCTAGGACAAGGAAGGGCATTTAGAGGTAGTGTCTTGGGAGTAAAAATCCTAGAAGGAGAAATATCTAACACGTCAATAATTAAGAAGGGCTAAACATGTTTCGGCAATTTCGAGTGAGCTGCTGTGAATAGCCTGAGGCGGGTCAGCAAATAGTTGGAGTTGGAGAGGCATTGCCAGGGTTGAGATGTGTTACTCCTATCTCAGCCTCCGGCCAGTGACAGCGTGCCAGGGCACTAGGAGTGGCTTGTGTGAGTGTGCGACCCACACCCTAAAGCCAGGCCAGCGTTGCTTTCTCCTCACCCACTCGGCCCTAGCACACATTCTAATATCGCACGTATGCATTGCACAAGTCGACATCACTTATTGCTCTAAGGCTTTGTCACCTACGATATATTGCTGATCCCAGCAGAATTGCTCCGATATTGGGTGAAGCCAACACAACTCTCCAAAGAAAAAATCCCCCCCAGAAAACCCTCCATGGCAGAATCTCCGAGAATCATTTCCCACAGGTGAGTCCCCCAACTCTTATCTAGAATCCTCCCCCTACAAATAATTCTTTACTACTAGCCCCTTATCCACCCAAGAGGAAAGCTCTCTAACACCGCACACCAACTACCATCAAAAAACCTAAAGAAGCCTCACAGAGCCAGTATCCCACCACAGCTCATTTCCACTCCAAGAGAGTTCACACCAATTATACCAGCTAGCCTCGGCATAACCTAAACATCAGACTGATATCACATCTCTCTTATACTAAGTCAGAAATATCCACTAAACTGTTTCTACTCTTTACGTTTCATTGTTGGCAGGCAAGAAGAGAGAGAGAAGGGAATGCAAGGGATCTATCTAATTTGGTCTTCTATATGGCTACCTCTATATATTTTTGTCACAATAATATTATCCCCACAGCACATTTGAGTGCGAGACTTGCCCCTCCCCCCCGCATCGCCATCCTAACTCACCCACCCACCCCTAGACTAAAACCCGTAAAACTCGTCGCCGTGCAAGAATCTCCGCCTCGTTCACAACCGCATTAGCTGAGGCCAGTACGGAAACCCAGGAAGCGTTGGAGATGGAGAGACGACGGCAAAAGGAACGGCAGAGAAGAGCGCTACAGAGATGTCGCGAGTTGGTGAGGAGGAAGGAGGCATTGGAAGGGGAGATTGAGAGGATTTGGGGGGTTGTTAGGGGGTGTTTATGAGGATTTTGAGGGTGTCAGTGCTGGTGGGGAGGGAGATATGCCTGAGGAGGAAGGGGAGGGGGAGGGAGATGAGGAGTGATCGATTAGAAATTGAATGGTATATTATCGTAGTCGTTTGATCCCTTTTGGGTAAATCAATTGGTAAACCCCAGGTTGACGTGATTGAGGATTGATCATTGATGAGAGTGATTTTCCATGATTTTTCTGATTTTTAGTCAGCGATGGAGTTTTACTAGGATGTGCTGTTTGAGTAAACCCACTTGGGCTAGATTTGCGGGGCCTCCGGTATCACGAAGGGGACGTAAAGGGTATTACACTGGGGCGTTCTGTTCGTTTTGCTGATATGGTGTGTAATTGTATCAAGTCCATTCTAGATACGCTACTCGAGTAAAAAAGAAGAAAACTGTAAAACTTGTTGGGCTTTCAGCAAGGGCCAGCCCCATCACCGAGGATACACGAGAAGGAAAGCAAGAGCGACGGTTCTAATAAATATCACCACAAAACCAGGAGTTTAAAATAAAAAAGGCTCAACCCCGGGGCTTCGGGGATATATTCCTCATCCCTAGGACGAAGAATCCATTACCGGCACTCCCGTCAAGTTAGAGTCTTCAGATGAGACGAGTTACTATAGAAATTACCCTGCCAGGTGAAAGTGGCATTAGTAAGAGAAGAGAAGAGTGCGAGAGAGCAGGTAGAGTTCATTCATATTATTTTATGATACCGGGGAGATAAAATCCGAACTGAGAATCCGCTGGCAAAAAAGAGGTAAGAGAGAAAGAAAAAAGACAAGACGGAACTAAACGGGAAAAAGCTAGCAAGAGATTTGTTTTGAAAGGGGTTCCGGCGGTTTAGGTAGGATCTTGCCATAGTTTTTCATTTTTATTTTATCTACTATGATAGTACTGTACATAATTGTCTAGCTGATAGAAATATTTAAAGAGTTTTCAAGAAGGTAAATTTAGTATTGGGAATTGTCGGTTTGAAAATGTCCATTTTCGCCAAACTCGGTGGAAAAACCACCCTCGGACGAAACATTTTGAGCTAGTACTAATTTAGTAGCATATATGGAACAAACCAGAGATTGAGGACGGGCCGGCATTATGAAGAACTATCCTGCGCTGCTTTCAGTTAGGCCGTATGTCGGTTTTTCGGTTGATTCATTCATAAGGCTTAATCTACCCGTTTACATCGTGTCCCAAGCCAGCCGATTCCACCGCACGCGCTCTTGGGGGGTTCGTATGGCGCGGCGCGAGGTGCTGCATTGCACCACACGATGCCACTTCCAGAGGTCTGGAATTTCCCGGTTCTGATGTAGTAAGCACCGGCAGGGTGGCTGGTGGTAGGGTGTGGGGGAACAAAACTGGGGAATAACTTATTGATTGGACCGTTGTGAGGGATCCATGAGGTTCCACAAAAATCCCCGCTTCTCTTCGGCCCCCAGCAATTCTTATAGTTGACCGACTCCATCACCCATTGCCTACAATATCCTCCCCAGCGAAAAACTGAAAAGGTCTCTACCTTTCAGTAATAATAGCAACTCTTTTAACACGGCCATTAGCGTGTGGAGCAACTGTACCATCGCCAATGACCGGTCTCAAATCTTGACCTGGCTATCCCCACTTGAGCCCAGGTTGCAGCACCAGGACATTCAAAACCGCCGAGTCGAAAATGTAGGGGAATGGCTCTTACAAACTGGGGAGTTTAAAAGCTGGTACGCCGGTAATGAAGGAGGTGGATGCGATAATGCAGTTTTGTTTTGCTATGGAAATCCAGGGGTCGGAAAGACATATATTAGGTAACAAAGACGAGCCTCGAGGAATATAAGGAAAAGTGCAAATGCTAACAAGCCGCAATATTAGTTCACTAGTGGTAGACAGCTTGTGCGATCAAGCCAGAGGGAAAAATGTCGCCGTAGCGTGTTTTTACTTCAACTTTACCGCCCAAAAAGAGCAGTCATCGACAAGCATGCTAGGCTCCCTACTTAAACAAGTTGCGGGCGGGCTAGGAGAAGTACCGGAGGAAATAGCGAAAGCCTACGAATATCAGAAAAAGGTAATCGGTGGACGGGGACCCCCAACTTCCCGACATCATAAAGATGCTGCAGACTACCTCCTCCGAAAAGCCCACATTCATATGCATCGACGCTCTTGATGAATGTGCGGCAGAATACCGAGTTAAGATTCTTGATTCGCTTCATCAAATACTCCAAAAGTCTCCAGGCCTTCGAATATTCGTGACCGGACGACCACATATTCAGTCTAAAATTACAAAACGCCTTTCTGGAAGAGTAACAACTATAGCAATCACTCCCAGGAGAGGTTATGTCATTCGATACCTTCGTGCCAGGCTGAGCGAGGACACAAACCCTGATGCTATGAACAGTGGTCTGGAGGCAGACATCCTGAAGAAGATTCCCGAAGATATTTCTGAAATGTACGTAGAAACAACCACACTCCTGAAGCTACCCCAAGTTACCCACTGACACATACACATCTAGATTCCTACTAGTCTCGCTCAATATAGATGCAATCCTTCAAGAAACCACAATCCATCGCAGACGACAAAAGCTCAACGCAATGACCGATGGCTCAGGGTTGGGGGATGTTTACGGTGCAACGCTGGACCGGATAAAGGGACAGGGTGGGGAGAGAGCGAGGCTTGGAATGGCCGCTTTGATGTGGATCTCTCATGCGGAGCGGCCCTTGAAGGCCGATGAACTGCGCCACGCCCTAGCAGTCGAAATCGGGTCCCCAGATCTCAATACCGACAACCTTCCTTCAATCGGGACATTGCTAGCCTGTTGCCAAGGACTCGTTGTCGTAGAGAAGGAGACTTCCACTGTCCGATTAATCCACTTTACCCTCCAAGAATACCTCCGCGCTCATCCCGGGCTTTTTGGTACAGCTCACTCGACAATGGCAGAAACCTGCTTAAGTTATCTGGATTCACAGCAGATCATAGCTCTCTCAGCCATTCCCTTTCTCGATCCCCAAGACACGCCCTTTCTCGAATATTCTTCTGTATATTGGGGAGTTCACGCAAAAAAGGACCTTTCTTATTGCGCAAAACTACTTGCTCTGAAGTTGTTTGACGACTACAGTAACCACGTATCCATTAAGATCCTCTTGCGGACACAGAAAAACCGGTATTTTCCCGGTCTTTACTCAACAGAACCTTACCTCTTCTGTGGTCTACACTATGCATCTCTCTTTGGTATTGATGAGATTGCCGCCGAGTTAGCGGAGGTGGAAGGTTGTGATATCAACCAAATAGACAGCGCGGGTAATACGCCTCTTTTTTGGGCCGCTTGGAAAGGTCACGAGGGAGTGGTGGAAATACTTCTCGAATGGGACGACGTCCACCCCGACAAACCAGATAATTTCGGCCAAACACCACTCTGCTGTGCTGCTGAGGGTGGACACGAGGGAGTGGTGAAAATACTACTTGGACAGGGCGGCGTCAACCCCGACAAACCAGATGAGTACGACCAAACGCCACTCAGTTTGGCTGCTTCGAACGAGCACGAGGGAGTAGTTAGAATACTACTCGCACGGGACGACGTCAACCCCTACCAACCAGTTTGACTACGGTCCAACACCGCTCGAGTGGGCCTTCCTCAATGGGCACGAGAGGGTGGTGAAAATACTGTTCGAACGGGGCGACTCCGACCCCAACAAGCCAAACGAGTATGGCCAAACGCCACTCTGGTGGGCTACTTCGGAAGGGCACGAAGGGGTGGTGAAAATACTGCTCGGACGAGACGACGTCGACCCCGACAAACTAGATGAGTACGGACGAACACCACTCTACCTTGCTACTAAGAATGGACATGAGGGAATAGTGGAATTACTACTCGGACGGGGCGATGTCAACCCCCACCAACTAGTTGACGACGGCCTAACACCGCTCGAGTGGGCTGTGCTCGGCAGGCATGAGGGAGTGGTGAAAATACTGCTCGGACGAGGCAACTTCGACCCCGACAAGCCAGACAAGTATGGCCAAACGCCACTCGGCCTTGCTGCTTTCCACGGGCATGAGGGGGCGGTAAAAATACTACTCGAACGGGATGACGTCGACCCCGACAAACCAGATGTGGACGGCCGGACACCACTCAGTTGGGCTTCTTGGAGCGGGCACGAGGGAGTGGTTAAAATACTACTCGCACGGGACGACGTCGACCCCGACAAACCAAATATGTGCGGCCAAACACCACTATCTCTTGCTGCTGGATATGGGCACGAGGGGGTGGTGAAGGTACTTCTCGAACGGGACGACATCAATCCCAACAAACTAGACATGTATGGCCAAACGCCACTCCGGTGGGCTACTTCGAAAGGGCGCAAGGGAGTGGTGAAAATGCTACTCAGACGGGACGACATCAACCCGGCCAAGCGGCGTAAATTAGGTTGAACACTACTCTAGTGGGCTACAGAGAGTCGCATGCGGGAGTGATGCCTACGCTATATAGCTCCCCATCCACCCCCCCCCCCCCCCTCTAACATTCCCTGCGCCTGATGAGGTATACCCCTCCCCACTCCTCCAAATATGAATATCCTATGCACCATTTCCGCAAGGACTGCAAACCGTCCTTTAAAAATGTCTATTGCCTCCATTTCCTCCTTCCTCCCATCCCCGCCCAACGTCCTCCTACAGTTTAAACGCCGCCTTATATTCACTACCGTCTTCCTTCCCCTCCCGGAGTAAACCTACCACAGAGACCTAGCTTAAATATTTTTCTCTCTGGTGAAGGAAATCATATGCGATGTGAATACACCTATCTATCACATCTCCGACCAAATCTCTGTACAAATTTTCTTATCTATCTAGCTAAGTGCAGATTTGTGGTTTCTGCTCATAATCCAGAATTAAGCGTTAGTGATGAGGAGGCTATTTCTATAGTATTGAGGAAAACTAGTCTAGCTTATAATCTCCCTTTCTCCTACTTTTGCCGTTGTCCTTTGGCTATCGTTTGCTCGCTTTCTCTACAATTCATGTTCTGCTCTTTCCCCCCCACAAAACTATAGATATGAGAGTTGTTTAGATATAGGGGGAAAATACAATGTGCGAGTATTTGTTCTGGCGCTCGTGAAAAGCAATGTAAAAGCTAGCTGTTAACCATGGACAACATAATTTAATCAAAGTCATACTTAAGTTATATGCCACTGTCCTCCGCCGCGAGCTTGAACGCGCAGTTAGAAAACTAGCTACCCGCGCTTTCCATCCCGCCCATCAAGGAAAACAAACACAATAAGGAGCCCGAACTATGAGGCCGGCTTCATCCTACAGGCATCATAAAAAACCCTCTACAAAACTCGTTACGCAGCCAACCCCCCCCACTTAGTCCACGACACAATTAGAATCGAGTCGATTTAGAGTAGCTAACCGAATCAAACCAGGCCCTTTCAGGGGATAATCTCGCTCGACAATCGGAGGGTAATTTCCAGCCAAAAAAATACATTTATGATAAATCAAGAATGAAAAATTTAATAGGGAACGAAAACACATCCCTCTCGAATCGCCGAGTGACCAGTTGTGATAGTTGCGCAGAGATAGAAAAAACTTCGACACACGTGTTTTGGGGTATATAGCCTAAACAGTGACAGTACTTGTTTCTCTAGACAACTTGGTCAACGATAAGAATCCCCAGTGCTAAATTACAAGGCACATATAAACGAATGTATAGGGAAAGTAGCGGTTGATTCCGGCAGTGTAAAGGAGCTCATATGGCGCCTCCAAAGGCTGCAAAACACTAAATCCTAAGTTCGATTAATTGACTTGACCGAGAGTCTCAGTTGAAAGCCGTCGACTTTTTTTAAGATCAGGAATCGCCAAACCCAGTTCGAACCCAGGTTACCTACTAAACTTTTGAATCAGTTTCTCATAAATCGTAAGCAAACACTAATTATCGATCCTCCAATCCCCCCCCCCAACTCCCCATTCGCTCATCCGTGCACCACCATTCATTACATAGGAGCCCTGCCAAGTTACCCATCCTCAAATACCCTCGGTACGGCCTGGCTAGGGTGCCCTCGTGCTAGAGGATAACCGCATATGCCGGGAAGGCGAGCCTAAGTTTAGCCTAGAATATAGTCCACGTCAATTCCCAGAGCAGAATACCAGACTCACCACCATGCGGTGAAAAAACGAGATGAGAAGTGTGGGATAGGGTGATTTCAAGAGTAATAAAGTATATCCCGGCGCCTTTTGCCAAAACGTGCCAATCATGTTCGCACATGTGAAGAAAGTTTATCTTATCCCCCCTCCGGCTCGAAGCCGTGATCAGATTGGTAGGTGTAGGAGCTTCGCTACCATACTCCTTCATTCCCACTCCAGCAGAGCATGACAGCTGTGCTCGGCCATCGGAGGGGGGGCACTGGGGCATTGAAATCTTCTGTATATACTGCTAAGAGCTCTACAACCTGTTCATTCTCCATCACAGACCCATACAAGTAGCGGCCTCCGGCAATCTCACGTGCGATGTCATGCACCACATCCCATTAAGGTTGCAGCAAGCCCTGCAATTCAGAAGAGAGATACACAGCCTAGTCCGCGGACAAGGGAGGAAGAAGGGCCCCCATTACACATCCGATAGCCGAGAAAATTCGTACTTCATAAGTGATTGGCAGATCTACCGTCCCATAATAGCTAAAGTAATTCTATACATATCGATAGTCTAATGCTTGGGTGGGTTCCCCGGTGGTGGGACAGAAGGACATTTAAAAAGCAGTGCCTTTTAGAAAGTAAAAATCCTGGAAGAGCAAATGTCCGATATGTCAATGATAAAGAGGGGCTACCCACTTTTCTACAATTTCGGGTGAGCTGTTGTGAATAGCCCTAGGCTGACAGTGAGATATTCATAAAGGGTCAACCAAAAGTCGACATTGAAGAGGCATTGTCGGGATTGAGACGCGCCACCCATACCTCCACCTCGGGCCTGTGACAGCCCGCCAGCTCACTAAGAGCGGCGGGTGTGCGCGCGCGACCCATATTAAAGACTCAGGCCCGCCTTGCTTTCTCCTCACCCACCCTGCGCCGCCATGGGTTGTAATATCGTACGGTATGTATTTCACAAGCCGACGGCATCACCTATTGCTCTAAGGTCCTCTCACCTAATAGACATTGTTGCTCCCAGGAGGATCGTCCGGATATTGAAAAAAAAAATCCGCCGCGCGGCGG
>Ga0307507_10005904_pt1 | contig 19483 bp, 29 predicted proteins | sample 7_EM_MG_FD_207223 | JGI IMG/M metagenome (GOLD analysis project Ga0307507, IMG submission 207223) | Populus trichocarpa ectomycorrhiza microbial communities from riparian zone in the Pacific Northwest, United States - 7_EM | ecosystem: Host-associated > Plants > Roots > Unclassified | place...
AGTATTGATTTTTTTTCTCTAAAATTTTAGATGGAAGTTTTCTTATATCTACTGGATATGTACATAGATTTTCAGTTCATTCTAAGCAGTTGTGGTTGTATAGGTAATAAATGTATGGTGGGAGTGGAGTTGCCGTTGCAGCGCCGGACGAAAAGCTTTGTCCCCGTACTTTACAAGTGAATTTATCGCATAAATTCAACTGATAACCTTTAGCGCTTAGTCAACGTCTACTTACCCCTCAGCATAGAAATGTAACTCTCGCAGCCGAAATATACACAAAGTTCTCCCAGGGAAGTCATGCAATCCCTACCGCCATCCTAAAAGATCGTAACCCCGCGAATTCCTTATCACGTTGTAGGCCCAGATTATCATTCTGCTTCATGAACCTGTCCTTCCTGATGCTCTATCTATTTCTGCTATACGTATATACCCCCCCCCCTTCCGTTTTACAAAAATTGGCTATGGTGAATAACGGCGAAATGGCAATACAGCGGCGAGTGATCAAAGGTGAAACGAAACAATGCCAAGGCAAGGACGATACTAAGGACAGATCACTAAAGCGGGGAAAATCTCTTCTTCTCTATTAACAACCACAACGACGATGCTCGATAATCAACTAACTAACAAGAATAACACAGAAGTATAAGTAGGAGAGCCACTTTGCCTTCCTCCAATCCTCCAATCCTCCGAGTCCATCCTTCCATCGATCGCCACACCGGTCCATGTCCTTCCACGCATGTCACCGCTTCCATGCCGGTGTCCCTTGTTCCACGCAAGTTCCCCCTTTACTCCCGAAGAAAAAACAATCATACTAACAAAAAAAAGAACAATCGTCACAAAGAAAAAATCTTCCTGTTCTATAGCCTCCGCGCATCAGTGTCCTTCCTTCCGGAGCTGCACCGATCCCAAGCACTTTCCCGGATGCTTGTCGAACGCTAGGAGAACATGCCGAGCAACATCAAAGAAACTCGCTCCCCGAGAGCATATCTTCTTTGTCTGAAAGATAGCGAGATAGAGTCTGTGCGGGGCCGGCGGGTTAGGTGTATGGCCGCTGGGTTTAGTGCGTGCTCGGCGTTTAGTATGGTGAGCAGCATGGAACAATTTCAACATTCCGTCGCTAGTAATATTTCCTTCCCCGGGTCTGTTTCCGCCCTGTACAACTGGTGTCCTCTGAGGGTTCGATTTCCTCCGATGCTAGGGTACCAGCTAGTATCAGGATTCTGGTTAGAAGTATAGCTAGAATTAGGGTCTCACCTGGTGTTATGATTTTGCAATGAATTGATTGTGACGTCGTTTTGGCCTCCGCGATCGCCTCTGCCGCGGGTCTTGGGCGCCGATTTCCGCGAGACCTAGTGCGTTTTGTTTGGGACGTTCCACCAAGCCATTTGTCCCCAGCGTCGGTTGGAGGCTGCTTCTCCAGCGGAGGTCGGGTATCGGTAGATCGTTTGCGGGAGGTCTAGGGTTTAGCATCCAGTACTGGTTAGCAACTCGTTGTGTATATGTAGGTTGGGTTTGGCATTTGGGGTCCTACATTGGGGACATGCCGGTGGAATATCGCGGACTGGCTTTTTCCCCGGTGGGTTGGCGCTCTTGGAATGAGTTGTGGGGCATTAATTTAGGTTTTTGATGCTTAGTCTGGACTTCTGGGCTCTCAGGAGAGGGTGTATCCGCTAGTGGCATCACAGAAACGTCAATTATAGGCTTCGGGGTAGTAGAGTCACTGCCCCTTTGAAATCCGGTATTCATCCCTAAAGGTACGCCTCCTGGGATGCAGCTTGTGTCGTCCTGCGCCATAGTGTTTTTTTTCCTTTTTCTTTTCTTCGATCTGGGATGTGTGCTTTTACGCTTCCTGCTAGGGGTGCCTTCGTTCCGGCTTTTTATGGTTTTATCTTCATCGTCTCCACTGTATTCATTGTGGGTCTCGAGGTTCTCCAACCAAGGATGGCTCAGTGCTTCCGCTGCGGTGGGGCGACGCTCGGGATGTATTTGGAGCATGGATTTTAGTAATGAAATCCCGATATTGTCTGTCGGAGGTGATAGCCTTTTTAGTTCATCTTCGGGAAAAGGCCATTTCTTAAAGAAGTAACGGGATACTTGACCCACTGAAACAAACAACCTTGTCCCTACAAGTAACTCAAAAATCACACATCCGAGCGACCAAATATCCACAGAATTCGTGTAGTCCGAGGTCTCGCTACTAGAGTCCAACCCTAGAACCTCGGGAGCGCCGTACAGCGGAGTTGACACTTGGGTGTGAAAGGTTGTGGTAGATTGAGCATGGATCCGCTTCGACGCCCCGAAATCTCCTAGTTTGACCCACACGGGAGACATAGAAACTACAAAAATGTTCTTAGTATTGGTTAGTATTCTGCGATAGGGCCTGGTTAAGCGAGGTGTCTGGTAAGGGCTATACCGCAGGCTTTAGATCCCGATGAGCTATTCCCTCTTGATGCATTACTTTGAGGCCCTCAAGTACCTGCCTTGAGATGCACTGAACGGTCACTTGTGGTAGTGGCCTGTCGATATGCTGGGCGAGATCGCCTTCCGGAAAACATTCCATTGCAATATACAGAGTCTCGGGCTGCTCAAACCATCCCAGGAACTGCACAAATAGAGACGGATACTAAAACAACCGATCATTAGACAACAAGACAATCCCGTAGGGGAAATAAGCTGGGGCAAGTTCCTTCGGGTGTGAGAACACAAACCTTTTCTAATATGGTCATCGCAAGGAGCTCCCTAGAGTAATCGAGCTTGGGGTCTTGGCTCTTATCAATCGTCTTGACTGCGCGATAGCGGCCCGTGGTTTCCTGGATCTGCTGATGGACAATGCCGGAACCTCCCTTTCCGAGTCCCCCGCAATTCCTCCAATCTTCCACCTCCTTCTTATACCTGTCTCTCGCTTCCCTTACATACCTTGTGTGTCTCACGTGATCACGATAGAATTTTGTTTCGAGTTTACGCGATACAATCATATCAGATCGAGCCTCCTCCATGCCACAGATTTGCCGCTCCTCGAATCCAGAACCCACTCCGAACCAGCCGAGAGACTGGAGATGCAGGCCAAAATGATAGTGGCTGGTGAGAAGATGGGAGTAAAAGTTTGTGAATCAAGCGAAGAGCTGCGGATCTGGTAAAAATAATAATACAAAGTCAACTTATCTCTCTCGCAACAGTTCCCCCACTGCAATATTTATACCTGTACCGGTTTACTGTTCTCAAGTTGTCAGATTGAAGTTACCCTGCTCCCCATTGATGTCAACGGGCTGGGGAAATACGACTTCAGGAGAAGGGGAGCTCATGGTGTTAAGTGTGCCAACCAAGATCCCGCTTTCCCACGGTTACACTGCCCCAAGGTTGCCCCTCCACGCATGGCCACGCAACTGAGATGAGCTATGAACTGGAAACGGTGTGGGCAACTTTTTTTCTTTTCTTTTCTTTTCTTTTCTTTTCTTTTCTTTCCTTCTTTCCTTCTTTCCTCCCCTCCTCAGCCCTGTCCTTTCTGCAATTGATCGAATCAATCGTCTCCGCACCATGGGTACTCACTCGCAATGTCGTGACGTTGTAAAACAGACCGCCACTGCATACTCCCAAAATTCTTAGCCTTGGCCAATTTTTTGCTGTATGCAATAGCGGTCCGTTCCACAAACACCACGACATTGCGAGTACTTGGTAGTTAAATGTCCCTAGACGCTTTTGCGCCAGGACAAGCACTGATAAATCCATTGCGTTCAGAGACCATTTACGTTGCCAAGCACCCCAATTGCCTGATGTTTCAAGAAATGACTGCTATTGCACACTACCAAAATTCTGATATCTGCGTTTTTTGTTTTACAAGTGGAACCCTCATTGGAATAGCTAGGATAAAATATATTGGATTGCCAATTTTTTGCCCGTATGCAAAGAGTCCGTTGTGTGAACGCCAAGAAACTACTTGCGGAGAGGTTAGGTCTTGAGACAACGGGCGCAACCACAATTCCCCACAAGACTCCACTGTCGCAAATGCCACAAGTCGATGCCACACCCAAAATAAAAGGTAGTATTACCAGATCCTGTGCTCCTAGAGAGAGAGGGCACAAATATATACTCGCGCATGGATGAAAAAATCGGAAAAAAAGATCAGCAAGATTGTCAGTGGAGTCAAGTCAGAAGTAAAGCACTTTGGAAAAAAATGGGGCTTGGCAGACACCAGAAAGCCAGATGATGGTTTGGGGAGGAAAATACCGGTACTCCACTATACCGTAGTATACACTTCACCATTCGCTGCACAGCTAGCTATGGGCATATGCAACCACTTTGTGCAACAACCTGAGTTTAAGATGTTTCGCAACCTGATCGCTTTTCATCCGTCGCCACATCGATAATCCTCCTGTTCCCTGCTTTGATGTGAAGCGTTTTCCGATTTTTTCATCCATGCGCGAGTAGGTCTTAGTTGTGGTTGCGATTGTAATCTCCATTGTGGTTACCGAGATGGTTGAAATTGTGCAGGGGATCGCCGTTGACTTAACTTATGCCTTAATCCTGCCGCGAGCACGAGAAGAACTACTATGCAGGTAACTTAACTCGTTTCTCTGGTGAGCTCCTTCTCTTCTCCCTTCACCACCCTTCCTAGGAGGAGCTCCCCCTCCTGCCCTCACCATCTTAGCAAGCCCCAACGCCTAAAAGTGTGGAAGCATAAAATACCAGTATTTTTGCCCCCCGGCATACCCCGGTATACCCCGACAGGGACGTACAAAATCGGAAAGCTATTTCCGCCGATCTCCTAAGGGTTTTCCGATTTTTTCGCCCTTACCTAAGTAGCTCGTTTCTCAGATAAGTACCGTAGTGAAAGGAGCTCCTTCTTTTCTCCTCTCATCACCGGTACAAACACCGGTCCCCCTCCACTAATCAACTGCAACCCTACAATCGCTGAGCAAGCACATAACCTGTTTCTCGGATGAGCAGGAGGACGGGCTTTTCTTCTCTTTCTCTTGTCACCCTACCGCACTTCTGCCTTGTTATTTACTCGTGCTGGTACTGCGCCTGCTGTACCACCTCGGAGGTTCACCTGCCCCCACTCGACCTGTCCATCCGCAGTTTCAACAGCGTCTAGGGAGCAGCCCGAGAACAGAATCTCCATCTAGCTACACTTTTTTTCTGCCACCTAACATGTCTAACTCCCCCCCATACTCGTAGATGGTCGCCCAACACCTCCTAATAAGGTAACCCGGCAAACTCGTGTCACGGCCGCTGCGCGCGCCCACATCCCACCGACAACAATTTCCCCATCCGAACAAGTACGGAAAGCGGCTAGGGAAAAGGGAAACATAATATTATTATGGTATTATTATAAACGTGAAAGACCCTTGCATCCCCACTTGTTCGGGTAGCTCTGGCTCTAATATGACATCAGAGGGGGAAAATTTCAGACGTACTCTTGCCCGGGGCCGCGGCGTAGGCTGGGCATGTCCAGTACCGGTACCGCGACCCAGATCTTTGCTTTCAGCCCCTTGGTCACACCCCCGGGGGATAATAAACGATATGGTATTTTCTTGAGTTTCACGCCATATTCATTGGCGCTTCTTGGCACTTGGCGAAAAACCATAACCCGAGAAATACGGTAGCGGTAATCGTATCTGGTGCCGGATTAAATGTCTAGAGGCGGCAACCCCCAACTGCCAACTCAGCAGCACGAAAAAAACGGCTCTCGTGATACAAAAAAAAAAAGTGACAAATCAGTTCCTAGTAGCAGCACGGGGATCTAAATAGACCCAGTAAAAGGGTTTTGTAGTTTTTATCCCTGTATTTGGTCTGCGGTTGCCTATTCAGGAGACTCATGCATGTACATGTATAACCAATGCATCAGTTCACGCCCACACGTGTCCACACTTCTGTGCTCCTCCATCAGTATGCGCGCTTCCGATACCAGTGCTCCTCCAGGCTTCAAACACTACAACATTCTACACGGGATTATTATACCATCAAGTACTCCAATAATCACTCCCGCAATCCCTACACAAGGAAGTAATCAATGGAAAGTTAGGTAAAGTGAACGAGAAACAGAGCTAAATTTCAGGATTCCTCTTTAATGTTAAGAGGCAGTTATAGAGATACTTGTAACCTGTGTCGCTTAAAATTTTGTCATGAAAATCCCCTTCTTGGCAAAATGCCTAGGTAGGAATCCTACCAAGGTGCGTTGAGACCGCGTTTGTTATAATATGACCTTGGTTGGCACCTCGAGAAATCACCCCCCACCAAATCACATTTTCTGTGCCTAATATTTCTGAGGCCCCCCAAAGAGAAAACGTCGGTGAATCCCCTAGATCTAGTTTGTTTTTAGAAGAATTGTTAGATTTTTAAGAGTCTTGACTCCCGGACCTCCTCATTGAGAATTTGAGGTATTACTACATTAGCTGCAGGTGAAGCTTTTTGTTTTGCTGGTACTGCTCATCCTTGAGCGGGGAAAGAAACGCTGCTCCTGCTCCTTGCAGTTCGCTAAGAGCTATAATTGGTTGGATACCCTCACCACCCTCTCCATTTGATTTTCTCTTTTTTTTCTGAGTACATGAGGCTCAAGCGCTAGTCTTCCCCGGAAACTGAGAACTGGAGGCCGAGGAAACCTGTCATACTATAGTAACAGTGGACAGCACCTGAGTGGATAGCTACCGAGCACGGGATGCAGCATGACTAACAGATGGCGGGGCTAACTTACCGGGAGCCTCAGCGAGGTAGCACCCTCAGCGAGGCTTAGCATTAAAAAAAGCGCATGTTCAACACGTATCAACCAAGACTACTCCCTTGCTGAGGGCTCCCAATCTGCCGGAGCACAACCAGGTAGACCATCACTCCGATGGTCCCGGCTGGTCTGGAGTTTATTTTGTGTTGTGGATCATAAGGTGCCGGTACCTCCAGTACTGCCTCGGAGGTTCTCCCGTTCCTACCCTACCTATCTAACCGTAGTTTCTACTCCACTCAAGGAGGTACCAGAGAGCAGAATCTCGACAAGGGGACAGTGCAAATACCTATCCACACTCCACTACACCGGCATATCGCCCTCCTTTTGCTCCTCGCCCTGAGCACGACTCCATTCTTGCCGCTACCAATCTTCTAGCATCCGAGTGACCACATATGACTTTCAAATGCCGTAACAACTGGACTAATTGGATCTCACGCTAGGAGGTCTAGAATTCCCGGCTTTGGATTAGGGAAAAAACACGGCGAAAGGACTCTCTTACAGCCCACTGAGACAAATAGAAAGAAAAAACGACAGACCTTGCTACCGGTAGGGGGGGCAACCCCAGGGTCCCGGCCTGAGGTCCGATTATTCCAGTTTTTGCAGCAAACCTATGCCGGGATCGGCGCGCGCGTATGCGATTCCCTGTATCCACCTTAATTTCCTCCACCTGAACAAAAGCAAGCAACAGCTAGAGGGGGAACACGTGTGATGAGTATTATTGTACTAGAGTAGTAAACATGAAAGAACAAGTCACCAATCCTCAGTACTCGCTTACCCTAGTAGCTCAAGATAGTGTGTGACACCATAGAAAAAGTTCAGATGGACGGCTGGATATGTGATTTTTGTAGTTGGCTTGGCTTGCGATACCACATGGATTTCATTAACAAGCCTTGCCAATTTCCCCAAAGCAACTCGAAGAAGGTCTATTACAATGCAGACTAGCTAGAAAAACGGGGAAAGAAAGCACAGCGAAATAATAGGAAAGAAAAATGAACTCCAGGATTAACGTATCCAACCATTCCGTGCATCTCATTTTCCAAAGGGGAAGTTCTACTGGCGGAGGCGTTGGTGTCGGTTTTCGCTGCCCTTGCGGCGGGGGATCGTAGCCACCGATATGTCCTCGGGTGACAATGGGCGCCAGCATCTCGGAGAGGGGTGGTGGGTGGGGAAAAACAAGAGCGCAAGCTGTGGGAAGGAGGAAACTTGGTGATCTGGTGGTTTCGGGGGAGCTGGAGTTGTATATGCCTTGGGGGGTCCACGGACCCCGCGTGTTTGAGCTATTGTGGCCCCGCTGTGGCTGGGCAGCCGGCTGTATCTTATTCCGCCATCCTCCGAAGTGCAGCTGCCTTTGCCGACTGGGTTGGCCCAATTGGCAATGAGTTGTTCCAACCCGTCATATAAACCTAGCCAATGTCTATTTATGTGCGGCCCTTCTAACTCTGGTGACTAACTCCTGCAGCCGGAAGATGTAAAAAAAACTCCTTCTTAACATAAATCCTCGGTAATCGGGTTTCTTTCGCTTTTTCTTTTCTTCGATCTAGCATATGTAGCCAATCTGTTTTGCTCTTCTTGCCCAGAGTGCTCTCATCCTGATTTTGCGCCTTCTTATCTCTGTCGCCTCGGCTATCCTCATTATCACCCATAAGACCCTCCAAACATGCATGGTTCACTGCCCCTGCTACGGTAGGGTGATCCTCGGGTTGATTCACGAGCATGAATTTTAGTAATGAGATTCCGACATCGTCTGCTGGGAGTGATAAGCCTCTTGGCCTATCTTCAGGAAAGGGCTATTTGGTGAAGAAGCAACGGGGTGCATGAAGCTCCGAGACAAATAATATTTCCCTACAAGTAACTCGTATATCACACATCCGAGTGACCAAACGTCGATACAATTTATATGGTCTGGGGCTTCGCTATTAGAGTCCAACCCCAGAACCTCAGGAGAGTGGTAACAACTTGTAGCTTTTTCTATTTGACTATGGGTGACACCGAAATCTCCCCCCCCCAGTTCCCCACAATTACTCTGATCCTCCATCACTTTCTCATTTCTATTCTTCTCTCCCCTCATGCACTCTGGGTGTATGACATAATCGGGAAAGAATTCAGTTTCGATTGTATGCCGTGCAATCAAGTCTGATTGAGCCTTCCCCATTTCTCGGATTTGGAGCTCTTTGAGTATAGAAATTATTTTGAATTTGCCGAGAAAGTTGAAACGAAGGGCTAGAATTCGTGTGGGTAGTGGCGGGATGGGAGTGGTGGGACTGAAGTGAAAATTTGTCAATCGAGTCAAGAGTTGTGAGTGTGGAGGAAGAGACGTTAATTCCCCGACAGCACTAATCTATACCGTAAACACTGTAATAATTGGCTCTCACGCCAGGAGGGGTAACTCCGGCGTACTAGCGTGAGAGCCAATTATTTCAGTTTTTACGGTACGGCAAGAACAGTGGCATAGTCGAGTAGAAACACCCCCTCTGCGTATTAAACAACAGGTGGGCCGCGCAGTGGATGCAAATTCGGATTTGCTGGACAAACGAACAACTTTTATTGGTACGAAGAATAGAACTGAAGATGCAATACTCTAACGAAGATAGTAATGAAAACAATTTGATGACCAAGTATAGAGAGGAAAACGAGTGTGCGATGAACTGATAGATATGAAATAAACAAGTGGAAAACCAACTGTCTTATATCCTTCTCAAGAGAAAACCTTTCACCCAAGCATGCTGCCTGCGCATGCCCAATCTCACATGAGAGTATTCCACTTGACTGCCACTCCTCCTACAATTCCGCATTCCATCCGAGGTGCGTAGTTAATATCCGAGGTCTTAGTAGGGTAGGAATCCGAGGGTATGATTGTGGTTCCGCATTAGAACTGTTTGCGTTTCATTCGATGGGAACCAGTGTTTGTGGTTGTCGCACTATGTATGCAGGGTGGATGTTTGACCAAGTGTGAAGCTAACTGGTGTGAAACCGCTGGCGAGGAATGATTTGTAGCGGATGGTTTGGCTTTCGTTTCGTGTGACTGCGCGAATGGGAAAATATGTATGCGTGAGCAGTTCCAAATATTCCTTCCAACACTGCGCTCCGCTAAGATAGTATTATAATCGACCCTCCCAATCCACAGTGTTGTTGGCACTAAGTTACCAGAGTTTGTGCCATGGCAGAACCCTCTAGATAGATGTGCCCGGCACTGCACTATAAACGGACTTTACTAATGAAATTTTGATACACCTAACTAATACCGATTTATCCGCAACTTCCAACACCTGCCACTATCCACCGAAATATAAATTCTGCAGCCGGAATCTAAACCTATAATATAACTCATGCAACTCCAACCAACATTCCAAACACAAGACCCTTCCAAACTACCACCCTGTCCTTCCTGACGGTTAGCATATTGCTCCGCGTTCCTATATATCCTCCGCTCCCATCGCATGTATTGTTTCCTCGGTCTGATCTGGGTTCGGCTGCTCAGGGTTTGGGCTCCTTCCGAGATTTCTATTTCCTCTCAAGTTTTGGTTCCGGCCAGGATTAGGTGTCTGCCTGGCATTCGGATCTTGTCCTGCCGGAGACTTTTCCCTACTGTTCGGATCGTGCATCCAATTTATGGTAGGACCATTTCGGTTTCTGCCGTCCACCCTACCACGGGTATTAGGCTTGGTCGTTCGAATTTTCTGCATTTTCTCACCCGAGCCTGCTCTACCAGGAAGGCTAGGCTCACTAGCGAGCGATTCTCGACGTAGTTTCATTGAAAATGGAGGTGGGGGCTTTTTGCGTTTTATTTGGCGTGTGTTCGGTTGGGGCATTTGATCATAGGGTTGACTGGAGACGATTTCACTGGTGGGGGTTAGGAGTTGGGGAACAGCTTGCACCGGGCCCTAGTTAGCAGCGCGCTTTGTATTTATGTTGAGTTTGGCATTGGGGGTCCTGCCTTGGAGATACGTTAGTAGAATATCGCCGACTCGTTTTTCCTCTTGTGTCTCAAGGCCCTTGGAATGAGTAGCCTGGAAATTGTATGATATCGGCTCAGACCTCCGGGGCCTCGCTTGGACTGCGGAGCTCCCAGAAAAGGCTGCGCCCACCCCTAAGGCCGCGCCCTCTGGGATACACCGTGTGTTGTCCTGGGTAATCGGGTTATTTTCGCTTCTACTCCTCTTCCGTCCGTTATGTATGGCTAGTTTGTTCTCGCGCTTCCTGTTAACGGTGTTCCGGTCCCGACTTTGTGCCGCCTCATCTAGATCGCCTCGGCTATCTTCATTGCCATTCTTAAGGTCCGCCAACCACCCATGGCTTAGCGCACTAGCCACGGTAGGCCGATCCTCCGGTTGTATCACGAGCATGGATTTTAGTAATGAAATTCCGACATCGTCTATTGGAGGCGATAGCCCTTTTAGTTTATTTTCGGGAAAGGGCCATTTGTCAAAGTAGTAACGGGATACTTGGCCCTCCGAGACGAATAACTTTGCCCCTGTAAGTAACTCATATATCACGCACCCGAGTGACCAAATATCAACAGAATTCGTGTAGTTCGAGGTTTCACTGTTGGAGTCCAATCCCATAACCTCAGGAGCGCTGTACACTGGAGTTGACACCTGGGTGTGGAAGGTTGTGATAGCTTGAGCCAGGATCCGCTTCGACACACCGAAATCCCCTAGTTTGATCCACACGGGAGACATAGAAACTACAAAAATGTTCTATGCATTCGTCATCAGTTTGAAAATGGTGCTGAGATCCGTAACCGGAGGGCTGTTGTCGATGGTGCGCGGTTCAGGTAACTGCATGGTGAGTGCAAAGATAGAAGTGCAAAGGTGGAGGCTCAAAAGGTGAAAAAGTGAAAGTTGAAAAAGTGAAAGTTGAAAATATGAAAGTTGAAAATAGGAAAGTTGAAAATCGGAAAGTTGAAAATCGGAAACGTGGGAGTTCAAAAGGTGGGAGCACAAAATGTGGAAGTGCAAATGGACATTGCTTTTGGAGTAAGGCGAACCTGCTCATTGGCTCCTGGTGGGTCCAGTATGGTACCCATGCCCGAGTAACCGTAAAAACTCGGTATGCAGCCAAGGCCCCTTGTGGCCAATCGGGATATCATAATCTTTGAGCCCCATTTTGAGAAGCAACCCTCACTGCGTACTTTACTAACCATGTTGAGATTAGGCAGACAGAGGGGACAAATTTCGTCGTATCGTACTTGCGGTGCAAGGTCAGGAAAGAAATTATGGAACAGTTATTCAAGGCTAGCTAGCTAAATATATCCTTGCCACTTCCGGTTAATGGATTCCTACCCTTCTACCGCATGCAGATGCATGACAGCTTTAGCAGCAGGGCGAGTTTGGCGAGTTTTTGCTGGTATTTGTCCGTATCGTAGACAAAATTAACCGCGGATTAACGAAGAGGGAGAAATTTCGGCCATGAAAACAACACTCTACCACCGACCCCACTATCATTAAAACCAGGGAAAAAAATCAAAAATGTAAGTACAAAGTAGAATACATAGTAGAAATTAATATTTGAGCTAAAGAAAGTTCTTCAGATAGTGTTGAAAGTGCGGGGTGGTGAGGAGGGTTGCGTTCTCATCGATCGTTGATGCGCGGTTAATTGTGTCCACGGACAATACTATGAATTTTCATCCCCGCCCAAAACACACCAGGCTTAGTGCTTCCACTACACGATTCCGACAAGTCAAATTTAGTGTACTCGTAGGCCAAACGCCATCCAAAGACCCCTCTAACTCTAGCTCATCGAAAGACCCTTACTTCCAAAGCACCTAACGCGACGTTTAGGCGAAACCTTCTACCACAACTTACAGGTATCAATACAGTGACCTGCATCTTTTTCCCCCAACAATACCACCAACGCCCTACCCTCCACATTATACCCAAATACAGTAACCCAGTATACTGGCAGCCAGACTTTCTCAATCACTCACGCAAAACCTTACAGACAAAAAAGATTAGATAGAGGATTATAGAGCGAACTAGAGACACTGCCAAATTTTAGAACTTTCCTGAAAGTTATAGAATAGTCAAATGGAGAGCCAGTGTTGTTAATAAAATTCGCTTTTAGGAAAATGCTTAGGTAGGGAGTGAACGAAGTTGCGCCAAGACCATGCTTAGTCAAACTATCGTGCCTTGCTTTCCACACAAACCACACGTCTGCCTACTGCATGGAACCTGAAACATTCTAGAATCAGGCTGGAAGTCCAGAATTTCTGCCATTGGACTAGGGGGAGGAATCTCTAGAAGACTGCCCTTCAGCCTTCACTTGAGATAAGGAAAAAGAATGAATGCGACAAATCTTACTAAGGGATGCAACTCCAATGTCCTACCGGTTTTTGCTGCGCGCTCTTCGGGCTCTCAGGTGTTATTTGTGAATATCCCTAGCTCTAGTACCTTTTTTTTTTTGGTGGTGTTTGGTGGTTGGTTTCTCACGTGGGAACTGAGGCGCTATTTTCTCTGTTGCAGCTGAAACGATGTATCTTACAAGAAAATCGCAAATGGAATCAGAACCGGGTAGCCAGTCCTTCAAGCAAGCAAGACCCGACCCCTAGTAAATAACAGCAGCAAATAAAACAGACTGGAGGTGTAGACAATTTTGTGTACAGTACAGTGTCATTCTAATGGTTGGTCGCTAGTGGGTCAAGCTTGCCTAGTAGTTCCGCTCTCCCCCATACCAAGCATTGCTCATTCAATATCCAACTTTGCAAAACCCCCAGTAGGGAAAAACAGGGGCCATATGACATACTAATACCTAAAGGGAAAATAAGAGAAGAATAAACCAACGCTATTCAATTTCCAGAAAGCGGATATAAGGAAAAAAGACAAAGGAAGGGAAAAACTCCATTTTGTCAGTTTAGTGACAGATTTTAGTATATAGGAGGCACTACCGATGTTCAAGGATGAGCGAAGGCAATTCCGCTTGTAGAAATAACAGTGACGGAAGTCGGTAAAGCATCGGTAGCTTGTGACACTAGAACACTACCCCGTAGAACTAAACCATCGCTCCGTCCGTGCAGGAATTTATCCATAATATTCGGCCCTCGCAAACCTACCAGTAGAGGAAACCTTAGTAACTCACCACCCTAAAACAAACCGGCACCTGAAGCAGAGTAAATAAAGGGAATACACCAGAAGCCGCAGGGAATCGGGGGAGCAAATGGTCACATCAATGGCGGATCATATAACATTACTCTCTATAGTCCAAAGGTTTTCATTAAGAACAAACGTCAAGACAATTCCGAACAACACTGGTTAGCTATATGGTAGATATAGGGTTTTATTCAGTATAGCGAAGATATCTAAACTTGCAAAACTATGGAAGAAAAGGCGTTTGGAGGATTGCGGGGGGGAGTTGGTTGGCTCGCTCAGTCTCCGAGCAATGATTTCGGTGCCATGATATTATGTAATTTTGGCGTTACCAACACAGCACTTGAAGCCTTAGATGGTTTCAGGTAGTACTGATATGCTTGGTAAGACCACCTTCTTGGAGATATTCCATTGCAATATACAGAGTTTCGGGTTCCTCGAAGTTGGCCGCGTCCCGAACCTTGTGTGATTGCTGAGGATGCAATAGCCGAAGGTAAACTGGAAAAAAAGAACAAAGGACGCTGAAGTTGAAAAAGGGGGGAAAATTAAGATAACGTATTAGACAAGGAAGCGGATCAGACGGGGAAGTCGATCAGTTAAAATGCACAAAAAGGTAGAAATATGGAAATCCTAATTGACGCACAACAGTAAGAAGAGGAGATTTAGAAGGGTAGGAGGTATCTCTGATAGCACACTATTTCAAATTTGCTTGTTTTGAAGCTAGATTCGGAAGATTTATTTTGTCGAACTTCGCGATAGTGCTGGTTTGTGCAAGATCCACATAGAAACCGATTCATTTCTGCATCTGATCCACTTCCAGGCCCAGTACGTTACTCTTAAAGGGATCTGTTCTCAATGCTGATCACCAGGCCTATAGGCGCCTATCAGGCTTGATACCTTGGAAATATCCGAACAACCAACAACGAATATTTATCATATTATACGATTCATACCTGGTATAGGTGATGCGAGGACCGATTTTTGGTTTGTTTAAGAAACCCTAGCTTATCGGAATATCCCATTTGCTGACTATGTATTCATATAACTAGCAGCTTTTCTCTTCTTGCTACTCACGATCATTATCTGAGGCTCGGCGGGTTGTTTTATTGGTGGCTTAGTGGGTACTCGCCTGATAACCCTGATGGATCACCGAGTTCATGCCCTCAATACCAAAGGTACCTGATATTGTCCGCATATTTGAGGAATATAATCACCAACTCGCGCGTGCCGGGAAGTGTCGGAAATGCCGCCCGGCATGCTAGAGTTCATTTTGCTTCATGAAAGTGCGGAGGCTTGGAAAGATTTTCCTTTCATAGATGGATAAGAGTATGGGTAATCAGAGGAAAGTATGGAGGCTACGGAAATGAAGGTAGAACAAGGGTTGGATATTCGGATTAAAGGCAGGAGGAATAGGGAAGTCTTTGTGATGCATTTCTTTTGTTCAGTGATAGCCAAGAATGTTACTTTCTTTTTTTTCTATGAGGGATAGACAAAGTGATGGGGAGACATGCATGGAAGAAAGAGGACAATTTAGTAGGTATAAGGCTAAGAAAGGTAAAAGCTTTGACATCTCTAATCCCTGTCCACCCCACACTACTTGTCACGTCCACGCTCGAGTACCCATATAGAGACGGTTGCCAAGCGGGAGGTAGGTAAAATTAGTGTTGGACAACTATATGTGGGGGAAGTGGCCAAAAAACATCAAAGCGAAAGGGCAATCAAACCTGATTTCTCTTGCCAATTGGCTAGAGAGCAGGGTTGTTCTGCCCAAGATGGTATAGTCATGCGAGTCACCACATTGGCAACGGTCTCTATATGGCCAAATTCTACGGTACGGTATCATACTCGTACGTAGAGCCACCCCTCTCAGTACCCCGGCAACCGGGAGGGGCAAATCAAGGCGCATGTCAAGTTTGGTGCATGTCAAGTTTGGTGCACTCAGGGTTTACGTGTATCATGAACCCAAGCGAGAGCTCATTATCGAGAAGCTGGCTCAATACGATGTCATCCTCACGACTTACCAGATCGCCGGAGGAGACATTTCTAAGCACATGACTTGTGGTAGTGTGTGCTTCGAAAGGTTGTTGTCCATTCCAGAAGCTTCATTTCTTTAGGAGAGTCCTCGACGGTTAGTCAACCTCTCCCCCACATATGAGCATGAAAGAAACTATGTGATTAATGCAGAGGTCCATATGAGCCACTCTCCCTCTATCATGCTCACAAATGCTCTGCTTTCTTTGAACGCTCAGAGATGTTGGGCTGTTCCTGGCACTCCGATTCAGAGTAAGTTCCTCTACGCCAGGACTAACTCTTTTCGGCAGCCCGTCTTGGAAATATCGCAACTCGAGTCAAGTTTCTTCGCATTGCGCCTTTTGATGAAAACACAGCCTGGAATAAGCATAATGCAGCACCATTTAAAGCGAGCCCACCCCCCACGCCCAACAGTGATATTTCGCTAATTTATTTAGGTTATAGAGTGCGAATATTGAATCAATTGTGAACCTTCGTCGCATACTTCAGAGTATCACTTGGCGATACTCGAAGACTACTATTCAAATCCCCCCCCCCGAAAGGATCAAGTGGTAAAGCTCTTCTCCCCCAGGTGTACCTATTGCTTATGTATCATCAGTGGTGTTTCTCAATTTTTCTAGCTCCGAGCAAAAATTATACGAGACCACTGTGGAAGTACCCAGGCTCAGGTTGGATCTCATTCTAAAAGATGATCGTGTCGCTAGGCGGAATTACGTTCCTGTGTTGAAGAATCGCTTATGTTTACGCTTGATTTGCGCTCACGGAAGCGTGTTGGTCAGTGATAATGACACCGTCGGAATCACTTCCCACTATGCAATCGGCCTCGATGAGATCGAGGACAATGCCAGTGCGCCTTCACTGTCGGCTAAGGATAGTTATCAAATCTTTCAACTTAAGTGTGACACGAACTCAATCGTCAACATGACTTCATAGTTCCTTCTGAGAGGGTATATAGGAGCATTTCAAAATTTATCATCATCTGAGTTGACTTTAATCACTTATTATCTGTTTTATGAAAATACCCACTTCTGGTTTAAACTTGGGAGCTGGTGCCCACCTGACTAGTAAATACTACTCATAGACTGATATTTGTAAGAAGCTATTCAGTTTCTTTTGGCTATATGTTGGATTCTTCTTGTGTGGAGTCACAAGAGAGTTTGTTAAGGCAAAAGATATCAAAATAACTTTTATTGGCTGGAATAGTGGTGTTGGGACCAAAGAGGGAAAAAAGAAGATAACAGGATCATGTACAGCTTGGAGCACTGGCAGTTCTCAAACAAATTCTCTCACTGTCTGCAAGTGTTGGCAGTTTAGCCGGTGGTAGTGGGTCTGTTATAACTTATTGGTTATCAATGTTTGAGTCCTTCAAATGGATGAAGTACCCATGCCTTCATAGACTATGTTGATATAACAATATTGGTAGAATTGGAATAGCCTAGTTCAAAGAGAGTACAATAAGGTATTATGAGATTCGGGTGTTTCTCATAATGAGTAACCTTTCTGGCTGTCTTGATGTCCCAATAGAGAACCCGTCCTGGTATCTTTGCTTTTTGTGTCCTTGTCTCTGACTTGCTTTCATCCTTAATGATCCTCCACTGTTCTAAATGCAGGTTTAGGGAAGCTTTGCATGATAGTTTGATCAATATCACCATGTAGGTAACCCCCTTTGAATAAATCAACTACTACTCTGTATCAGCATATAGTCTAGCAAGAGTCCCAGAGTCACCAACTTTCACAACCAAAGATGGTCAAGCAGTTTTCACATCCCATGTACTAGCTGGAGGTACCCCTCATCTACTTGATTCCTTTTTCCCCAAAATATGAAATTCACAATCTCCTGTATGATGGTAGGAGAATTGTGAATGGTCAGGAATGTCATGAATCAGTTTCGCAATCTTGCAAATAAACCTTCAGCTCAACTGTACATGAGGCATGCCTAGCATTCACCTTTTTATTAGTCCTTCTAAATAATACTCATAGGTAAATTTAACTTGACCCTGAATCCCATAATGTACAAACGCTTTGTCTGTGCGATTAAGCATACTAGCTCTGGCTCCTTGTAGCAGAACATAACATCCAGTGTCAGCTGCCAGACACTGACAGTTCCTCATTTTGACACTCATTCCAAATGCCAATCGACCTGGGCTAGTAAATCTCCATTCATTACCCTCTGGAATTTGGGCAGTCATCATAGCAAAAACAATTTTAGGGGTCGCATTCCATCAGCAAAAAATAATCAGTTTACACCCGGTGCATCCTATGCTTCTAAACTCATCTGGAGACTCAAATGAAGTATCAAATCTTAAAAATCAGTATTTGCCAAAACACATTAGCTAACTCAAGAGAAGCACCTTCAGAGACCTTATATTTAAAAAAGTCAAGCCCATTAGACATAATTAACATGTCCAATTTTGTCGAAAGAGAATTAAACAAGTTAACAGGATGTCTGTCGGTGCCGTGGGATGACACCAGATGCCTTCCAATGCACCACAGCCTCTTCCTACTGCAAACTCAAGTTCTGGATACAAAAATTAAATTTTTTGCTAATGCAGATTATATTGTATTGTGGGTAGAGGTTAGGAGTTCAGGGGTGGTGCTGACCAATTAGCAGTGGGGGCTGCCGATGACTGCATTGTTATTGTCGTGCGACATACCACGTTCCAGTATTGTAGAGGATGCCAGAGCGGGCGATCGATCAGAGACTGTAGGGCTTGGAGTTGGGTAATATGTATTCCTACAATACACATCAGCAATGAGAGGAGGGAATTATGAATGAGAAACAAAATCGTAAAAAAGACAAAAGAAAAACAACGCAAACCGAACCTACAAACTTGAAGCAGTAGCCTGTAGGACAAGAAGGGGAATAGAGTTGTGAGACTGTGAAAGGGATAAGTAGGTTGTGTGGGTGCTCTAGCTGCTGAACTTCAGTGTGCTCCACTGATGCCAGTCACAGGTGGGCAGCTCACGAGTCAAAGCCCAGCCCTACCACGCTAACCCTCAGCAGCAACAGGTATTCCCCATGCCCACTAACTTTAGCACCTCGCCAAGTCAATTGGAGTTCTCTCACAGAAAGAAAAAAGAAAAGGTGTTTACAACAACATGGTCGTCATTGTGATGAGTGAACGGTTGAACCTGGGGAAGATAAAAGATAGGATCTGCTCTGGTGAAGTCAGAGGATCACTGGAGTTTTCTGCTCTGGTTTATTCATATACAGATTGAAGTAAGCTAGCTATATACGATTCTGACTTTCAGTACCACATTCACGCTTGACGAGTATTTTTTAATTTTTTAAAGCTCCATTTTTTTAATTCAAATCAAATAATCGGCTCCGCTATTCTAAAGGGGGAGGAACAAGACATGACGAAATGAGCGACAATACCGACTTGGAATCCCTCCCCAAGGGTGGAGGAAGAGATATCCACCAGTTCTCGTGGCAAGGGCTCATAGTCACGGTTAAAGACTCGAAAAGTCAGGAGCCGCTTGATATTTTGAAGGATGTTGAGGGGAGTGCTCGGCCGGGTATTAATAGGAGGGAAACATTGGGTTTTGCTAGCGTGGAGCACCTCTATTCTTCAGCGAGGGCTCGGGGTAGCTGACATAAAAGACCTGTCGTTTTTTTTATGTTAGATATCATAGTATCGCACCGGAAGGACTC
>Ga0307507_10005905_pt1 | contig 19482 bp, 23 predicted proteins | sample 7_EM_MG_FD_207223 | JGI IMG/M metagenome (GOLD analysis project Ga0307507, IMG submission 207223) | Populus trichocarpa ectomycorrhiza microbial communities from riparian zone in the Pacific Northwest, United States - 7_EM | ecosystem: Host-associated > Plants > Roots > Unclassified | place...
CGGCGGTATGTCAAAACAGGCGGATCCTTTTGAGCAGCGGGGAGGGTGGCGGGGAGAGCTCGGTTGTGGAAGGCTCGGATAATCCCCCTCGGTGTCCTAATGTAGCGTTGGGCTCATGGCACTCCTCTTTCCCCGGGAATGCTCTCATACGGCTATTCTGGCCTTGGAAATCGTGTTCGGCTACTCTCATCCGCCTTTTTGGGATTGATGTTTCGTTCCGGGTTGGCATTGTTCTGGTCCAGTAGCATGCTCACAATTCCCTTATATCCGCTCTTGGTAGCCCATGAAAACAGCGTTCGGCAACTCGCAGACTAAGCCCCGGCGGCCCAAGAAAGGGGTGTTCGGCCACTGCTGTCACCGCTGTTGGGGTCCACATTGTTCCGTTCCAATAGCGTCCTTACAATTAGCGTACATTCATTCCCGGCAGCCCATAAAAGCGGTGTTCTACCACTCTTGTCAACGCTGTCAGGGTTAACATCATTCAGCCCCAATAGCATCGTAACAATTCCCGGAAATCCATGCGCGGCAACCCATGAAAACGGCGTTCTTCCTCTCTTGTCAGCACTGTCGGAGGATTGACGTCGTTCCGTTCCGATAATAAATTCCTGTATGCCGGTTCCCGACAGCCCATGAAAGTGATGTTCGTCCACTCTTGTCGCGGCTGTTGGGATCGAGGTCTTTCTGTTCTGATGCTGGCTTAACGATTCGCTCATTTCGGTTTTTTACAGCCAACGAAATTGGTGTTTGGCCGCGCTCATCCGGAGTATTAGGACTGATATCGTTCCGTTGTAACAGCATACTCATATATCCCTCATACCCATTCTCGGCGGCCCGCGGAGGGGGTGTTCGGCCGCTCTTATCTCTCGTGCTAGGGTGACATCGTCCCGCTCCAATAACATCCCCGTCAATTTCCTCACAGCAAGCCCCAACAGCCCAAGAAACTGGTGTCCTGCCACTCTTGTCAGCACTGTCTGGATCGACACTGCTCTGTTTCAATAGCAACCTAACAATTCGCTCATGCCGACTTTGTACGGCCCACAATACCGGCGTCCAGCCGTACATATCCGGAGTGTTCGGATTGACGTCGCTCCGGTGTAAGAGTATCTCGACAATTCTCTCCCACCCGCTCCCGGCAGCCTACGAAATTAGTGTTCGGCCACTCACATCTCTCCAGTTTGGATCGGCATCATCCCGCCCCAATAGCATCTCCACAATTCTCTCACGCCCATCCCAGACAGCCAATAGCAATGCTCTTTGGCCCACTCCGTTTAAGGTATTGAGATTGAGACTCTCCTGTTCCAGAAGCAGCTGCACCACCCCACCATACCCCCCTTTGGTAGCCAACACCAACGCCGTATTGCCACCCAGGTCAGTTGCGTTAAAGTCCCATTTCTTGATCTTGAGTAAAGGAACCATGATCTCCAAAACCCCGAGCAAAGATCCACCGTGAAGCCCTGTAAACCCAATCGGATTACCCGCATTATCAATGGGGGTTCCCCCTAAAATACCGAGCGTTCTAGGAGCAAATTCTTTCAACAAGAGTAGCTTGCAGGATATGTGCGCATCGAACCGATCAAGTAGCTTCAGCGCAAGCGGAATTACACTTGCCGAGGGTTCCTTTCGAGCGTGTGCTCCCCAGTAACAGGAAGCGTATTCAAGAAAGGGGGCTGTAGGTGGGGGTGAGGAGAGAGCTGGCGAAAGGCCTCTGATGCACCCAAAGTTAAGGTAGGTCAAGCAAACTTCAGCTATCATCGAATGGGGCCTATCAAAAGTGGAAGGATTTGCAAGGATATGTTCCTGTAGAGTGAAATGAACAAGCCGGACTTTAGAAGATGATGAATCGACTGTGACTAGCCCCAGCGTGCAGTTCAATATGGTTCGGGTCGAAGGGACGTTGTCGCTGTTCAGATCTCTCGACCCTATTTCTATCCCTAAGGCTTGACACAGCTCGTCTGGTTGTAATGGCCTCTCTGAATATGCTACCCACATGATAGATTCCATCCCTAGCCGCGCTCTGTCCCCCTTCTGTGCCCTGATTCGTTCCAACGTGGAGGTGTACCCGTCCCATGCGTCTCGACCAATTGACATTTGGTTAAGCTTTTCCCTCCTGCGATGAATCGTTGTCTCCTCGAGGATTGTCTCGATGCTGAGAGAGACAAGAATGAATCTGTACGCAATCATTGTAAGCGACATCATTTCTATTTGATATTGGAAGACTGGCATCTAAACACACATCTCAGATATTGTTTTCGGAATAATTTCCATTATATCCGCTCTTAGATTCTCATCCATGGCATCAGACTCTGTGTCCTCATCCAACTTGATCCTCAAAAATTCCTCGGTGTCTTCCCTTGTCGGGCTCACTGAGATAGCATCCATACCGGGGAAGTAGCTCTCAACCTCACCACGAATGAAAGGCCTTCCGGTCAAGAATAACCGGACATTCGGCAACTCCCGGACGATAGCTTGTAGAGCCCTTAGAAGGCCAGTCCTATGCACCGCGAGAGACTCATCCAAGCCGTCAATACATATAATCACATCCCGTCGTTGCGCGATCGCCATCTTCAGCATCCTGAGAAGCCCAGGAACTTCTGGGCCTACCCCGCCAAAATGCTCCTTCGCGTCTTCGAAAGCTTCGCGTATATCCTGCGGGATAGTTCCCCCCACCAACTGCTTTAGCATAGCCCCTAGCATGTTCGATGTAGTCTGTTCCGTTCTGTCAAGGTAGTCACAGTATAGCCCAGCAACTGTAACCTCCTGTCGTCTGCCATAAAAATGATCGATCACCCCCGAGCTAAGACTCCTAGTTAGCGATGGAGGCTCTGTCCCCTGGTTTCTTGTGTTATTATACCTAAGATGAGTCTTCCCCACACCCGGATCACCATGGCAGAATAGCACAGAATGAGAAGATCTATCCTCTCTTGTATTCCATCTCCGAAAATTGCTGGTTTGAAAAATCCACCCTCCCACGCCCTCGAGTCTACTCCCTCTTAAATGCTGATGTCTCTTCTGAGGCTCTAGGGGCGACAACCACTGTAAGACCTGATTCCTGTCATCCGCTATGGTTGTGTGGACAACTTTGTTGAAACTGTTGACATTGAATGACCCTGTAATTCCCTTATTGTCCATGCTGCCTGAAGTTTAGCCGATAGAAGGTGTAGGGAAGGATGAGGTATAGGGATCTCGAGGCAGTAACGCGAGGGCAAAATTCTTATATTAAAGGCGGTTAGGAGCTTTTGAAAGCCGAAGAAAATGATGTTTCGGAGCAAGGCTGCGAGATGTTACGAGTAGGCTTTCCGCCTAATAAATGCACTCCAACAGATCAGTCACCACCCAGTGTGCCTCTTCTGAATTCTCGGAGAAAACTTTCAGGTCTCTGCGGCTGAAATGATCAGATAGCCACTCTTCTAAAATGCACAACTAAATTTACCAAGTATCATACTCGAGTACTCGAGTACTTGGCGGATCCAAAAGTACGGATTCGGGTATTGGCTTGGTGGCCTTGGCGCTAAGCCCCCGGCAAATTACGAAGTGCTTTTAGCCTTCTCGCCTAACCATAACTATCTCTCCCCGCTGCCTAGACTGCCGTATTTTCTCTTGATCTTTTACTATGCTAAGAGTACAATTAGTCTTTGGCTTACCCTTACAGGTATCATACTTGTACGTCTCCAATTGCTACTCAGCCGTTTCCTTCCCAACCAGGCTTGAGCTTATGACTCCAAGTTGACTGACCATTTCTGAATGCCGGTACTTGTTTTTGGATCTGGCAGGAAGGTCTCATTTTCAACTACTGTAAAAATCTCGTAATCCACTCTCTCCGCCTGACTCCTAGGCTCCCTTCTCAGATGCAAAACCCCATGAGAAGAATTATTAGAAGCGAGGCTGGTATCACTAGAAGAAATGTGATCAATGGGGAGGATTACCGGGAGTGGTTTCCTAGCCTGGAGGGAGGCATGGGTGGGTTGAGTGTGTTCGATCCCTGTCACTTGTCTCCACAATTCTGGTAAATCACCAAATAACCCCGATCGTAGATCGATGCCGCAATCCCTACCCGCAACCCAGAGCGAATCATGCAAGGTTTTGAGGTTCGAGAACGAGAGGCATGTGAAAAGTCGTTGAAACCAGCCGCCGCGGGTTTGGGGCAGAGAAATCCCAGCAAAACACAGCCCTCGGTTGAGACCAAACAGAAAAACAAGATATAAAAGAAATACGCAGCCCCTGAGTGGCCATTGCAGCGCCCTTCGAGTAACCTGCCTTTCCGGTAAAAATTTAAAGCTGCGCGTATGATACCATACCGGTGAAGGACTTCTTTACCAACTTAATGCCCTTCTGTATCACCACTAGTAAAAATATTTGCAAAAAGCAGTGCCCTACAATATAATCAAACTTCCCCCTCTACTAAGCCCAGACCAGCAATGCAGGACATGCAGAAAATCTCTTTGGCTAGTCTAACAGGATCCTATCTCCTATGCACAGCAAGAGGGGATGGTTTGTTGCTTGCGGAAGCTTGGCAAACTCCGCCACACCACCGCTTCCCTTTGAGCGAATCATCCATAGAGAGCCATGCATTAGCTATACCAGTATGCTCACATACTTCCAACCCGAGTCCGACTTTGTTGAATTTTTACTGCAGCTTCAAGACTAACAAATCACTGTAACACTATTTGATCAGCATTGTGGAATTCGGATCAGAAGTAGCGCAACCGTGCTAACTAGAGGGCATCTTGATACCCAAGTCCCCGGGCTACACTACAGTACCGTAAAATTTCTTGCGATTCGCTATCCCCAGCATCCTTCTGATCTACGAATTAAGAGACAAAATATCTTTAGGCTAGGGCTTTAAAATCACTGAATAAGGCTCCCCGGGGAGCATCAAATGACTCGAATCTCATTAGCTAGTATACAATTCTGTAAACCTGTGAGACTAAAGGTATCCCAGGTTTGTGCTGTTTAGAGCGAGCAAACAGGGGTGGTAGAAATACTGCTCGAGATGATATCGACCCCGATAAACCTAACTGAGTCCGGTGCAACCCCGCTCCAAAAGGAGTTAAGTCAAAAGTAAAAAATACCTTAAACTAAAAAAAAAAAGCGCGGTGCTAGAGTGCCAGGACCGAAGCCAGAATGAGTCGGATGTACAAGTACAGACTAAATTCACATGCTGATTAACAAAATCAGGGTAAACTGTGCCTCCAACCAAAGAGCCTCTCATCACCTGCTCCAACAACCAAGCGAAATTGCGATTTTGCCTTCCCTTTACCATCTGCAAATCCGACCAAACTCTCCCGCTTGTCACGATCGGCCCCCTCACAACCCTTATCCAAACCAAGAACAATTTAATCAGTATGTCTAATCGTGCACCTGGACGCAATATCCACATTTACAGTGGAAGCAACCAAGACATGGTTCTTGGTGGGCTCGTTCTCAACAAAGGCATGACCAACTACAATTTCTACTCAATGGTGGAAATCTGCTTTATCTTCGAAAATGACTACACCTTGTTATATGAGAATGAGGTAGCTGTTCCGCGAGATGATGCTCCGCTTCAAGCAGGGAAGTACTTCATTATTACCTCTGGCTCCCTCACCGTCAACCCCGAGCCTTGGCTAGTGCGCACAAATTTAGTATTCCCCAGTTGTGGAACCCGCACGGCGGCATTTCATGATGCAGTACGTGAGCGTGATGGCCGTTGCGTCATAACTGGTGATCTTGCCATTGATGGGGTGAACGGATACTGGCATGGCTTTGAGGCTTCTCACGTTTTCCCACTGGCATACGAAGAACACTGGAATAATCACAACTACGGTGATTGGGTCACTATCCCATGTGAGTCCGGCGGTTCTATAAACTCTGTTCAAAACGGAATATTACTTAGAACCGATATACAGTGTCTTTTTGACACCTATTCAATATCTATCAATCCGGACGTATGTATGGTGAAGATTTTCTCCTCCGTTCTGCCAGCTAACGATTCTCTTAGGACAATTACAAGATCGTCTGCTTCCGGCCTGATGGTAAGCGCATTTCCGGTAACCATCTTGATCAGAAGTTCCTCGAGGATCCCCGCCGACCTACCGATCAAATCCTACGTTGGCACTTTAGACAGGCAGTGCTTGCGAATGTCAGGGGGGAGGGTGAGCCACTTTTCGAGTGCGATTTCCCATCTGGTCAGGACATTATAGGCGACATTCTGGGTGGCCCGAAGGCTAGTGAACGGATGCAATTTGAGCTATTTAGTCGTCTAGCCGAATCTTGCCCGGCTGTGGGGGTGAGGCTATTGTAAGCAATTCTGTCTCAATAAAGTAGTGCCTCTGATACCGTAATATTACTGTGTATTTCTCCCAAGTGTGATACATGCTTGTGGCTTCTCCTGTCGTTGCAAAATTTCTGAATATCCCTATGCCGTACCCGATTACATAGCGGTAGCCTACAACTGTACATCCCGCTTAAAGCCTCACGGGTCTGGAAAGTACACCGCACGATAGCCTCCATTCCTACCGCCCCCTATTTTTACCTATGTCCTGATTCTTTCCCACGTAGCGGTATATACATCCCCTACGTCTTGGCCACTTGATATTTGTTTAAGCCTCCCCCTCCCCCAATGAATGGTTGCCTCCCAAGGGTTTTCTCGATGCTGAGAGAAAGAAGAAGGAATCTACACGCAATCATCCGTGGGTGACATTATTTCTATTCGATATAGGAAAACGAGCAACCCGGGCATGCGCCCTGGGTATCACCTTCGCAATAATCTCCATTATATCCGCTCTTAGACGCTCATCCATTGCGTCAGGTTCTGTTCCCCGACCCAACCTCATCCTCAATAATCCCTCTTCGTCTTTCCTTGTTGGACCCATTGAGATAGAGTCCACGCTGTAGATGTATCTCAGCCCCATGACGAATAGAGGGTCTTCAGGTCAAGAATAGCCGGATATTTGCCAACTCCCGGAAAATGGTATACAGCGCGCTAAGAAGACTAGTTTGATGAGCTGCGAGAGACTCATCCTAGCTGTGGATACACATTACATCGAACATGCTAGGATCCATGCTCAAGCAGCCGGTGGGGGAGGAAATATCATGGAAGATATGCCTAAAGCGTTCGAAGATGCAATATATGCTCTATTGCATCATAGAGCATTTTGGCGGGGTACGTCCGGGGGTTCCCAAACTTCTCAAAATGCCGGAGACAGCGATTGCGCAGCGGCTACGAGCTGTTGTCTGTTTGATAGTCCAGCAATAGCAACATCCCGTCACCTGTCATGGAAACGATCTATTCCCAGTGAGCTAAAATTCCTAGTTAGTAATGCGGCTCTCTCGCGCGGGTTCTTGTGTTACCTAAGATGAGTCTTCCGCACAGTTAAATCACCATCCCTTTGTTCGTTCCCGTTTTTCAGGCCCAGGCACACCAATTTTAGTTCGTGTTTAGGGTTCAATATATTTTATTCATATAAATAATGGAGACACCACCCATCCGGGCATACGGCCACCAAACAGCATTACAATCCCGAGGTAAGCCAACTCAACCCGCCTATGCCGCAGTACATCTGGAAAGTACCACCTGTGCACCGCAGAGTAACCCCACCACAGGGCCCGAACGGCCGGCTAGAACACGGCTATCTACTAAATGAACCACCCATCAGAGTACATCAAACACAAATAAAATCCACTTCCCATAGCCGTCCACCAAGCACTACCAGCATCCAACATTCCCAAGCCTAGGATATGTACGCCTCGCAACCCTCCTCCCAAACATAAATCCAGAAAACAAAAAATATTAGCAAACAAATCTCGCATCCCTCCTCCAAAACATAAATCCAAAAAAAAATAAAAAAATAAAAAAATAAAAAAAATAAAAATGAAAATAAAAAAAATAAAAAATAAAAAAAGTAAAAAAATAAAAAAAAAGTAAAAAATAAAAATAAAAAATAAAAAATAAAAAATAAAAAAAACAAAAAAAAGAAGCAATTTATATCCCAACCCTCAATGCCTCCAGGGCCGCAGGATTGCATTAATCAGCCATCTCATCTTCAAACCATATAAATAAACCATCTGTCATATTTGCTAGACAGAAGGCACCATTAAGGTGTCAGAGGTGTACATGTAGGCCATTGTGGTCCCTATAGTGATTGACACAATTGCAGGTACGAGGATCCAATAATCGTTCCGTACCCTATAGGACAGCCACAGAGCCTTCTGCATTCCCTATTCCAAGCTGTCCCAATTGTTCATGTTGGAAGCCCAAAACGCAAGCATACTGTGCCGTGGACAATGGTTGTTATTTGTAACCTGCGACTGGGTAGTGCGAGATTCCCAGAGGGAGATCCGCTGATACTATAAGGACAGGGAGAAGAAGCGTCGATGGAAATCTCGACAAGAGATATAACAAAGGTTAGGAAATAGTAGAGTGACTGTTCAACTCAGTATATTTGCAGTGAGGGTTCCTGTTAGGCTTGACAGTTCGAATCCTGAAGGGATCTCAAGCTCTTTAAATACAAATAAATCATATCCAATATGCTGTAGTGAATGAGAATGCTAAGCGACGCTAAGGTAGAAGTGAAAACAACTACGTCCTAAAACAAAGGTGTAGATGCGACAGGCTATCACTAACAAAACAAGTAATGGAACCAAGCAAGTAAGGAATTGCTACTAATGTACTAATCAGGTAATACATTGTAGGAAGCATAAGGTTTCCCAATTGGGTACAAGGAACGAAAGATAGTAATAAGCGAACTAGGGAAAGTAGTACGTAATAGGAAACTATAACAATAGGGAAGGTACAAGGTAAGGAATGATTCATTACTGGGAAATCCTAATAGGCAATATCCAACGTCATATTAAGGAGTAATAGCGATAATAGTAGATTCTGGTACATTATTCCTCCCGTGTCCCCCAAACATAATGCTCTTTGTATGAGTTGTGGAGCAATTAATCAGAGTCGAACATGTAGGACAACAAGTAGCACACTTAGGGATAAAGTACCATGTATATGGTAGCCTGACCATGGGTCTCAAGCAGGAGCCATTGCAGTCAGTTAATAAACACCAACTGCAGTGCTCAAAGGCCTTCCGAACTGTCAGGGTACCCTGAAGTAACACAGTGACCGTTCTTTGGAAAGGGTTCCCACATACTGTGATCATGTGATCAAGGGCAAAATGGGGGGGCAGTATACCTAGACTGAAGTCGTGATGTGAGTGCCACCAATCCATAAGTCTGGGTATAGCGCCATCATCAAATAAAGCATCATGTCCTGGTCGATTCCTGTTGTATAATTTACATTTGAACAGGTGGTGTCTCTCCGTTCACATGGCGCCCTCGTTATGGCTGTCCACTTGGGTGCCCGGTGTAAGCCTGACCAGTATGTACTTATCAAGCCTTGTTAGACCTTTAAAGTGTCTCTGTTTGCGGGATTTTCTATGGTAGTAGATGTGCCCTTCTCCCCAATGCTAGTCCAGCTATTCCTTATAATGAAGATCATTGATGGTTGTATTATGTACCATGCTGATATCGAGACTATTCCACAAGGAGTTGTCAATGGTACCATGGATGGTGTATTGAGCACCCTTGTTAACCAGGTCATTCCGAACGACACCTTTGTGACTGAGTCCCCATTCAAAGCAAACTTTTCCAAATTCGTTAATGACAGGGATCAAAGCATCCGATAGCCCAGTCGAGCAGCTGGTTGGTTCAATATTACGGATGCGTAATAAAGCAGAAACACAATCTGAAAAGATTCAAACGCAGCCATCAAAGTAGTTAGTCGCCGGAGTGGTCAAAGAGTGGGTGATAGCGAAAGGTTTGCATCCCACAATACCCCATTTATCAGGTGTCCATATACCAACAGCACCAGTAGTGGCACCTCTCTCGTGGAATGCATATGCACAAGCGGTGCCATTGGGCTTTTGGAGCCATCTGGGTATATGATTTCATCCAACGAGTTGGTAATATCATCAACCATAGTGAGTTGGCGTGCCAATGCAGTGTCCTGTCCCTCTATCTCAAAGACGGAGTAGTCGCCTGTAATCGTTGCATCACATTCCTTTTATATAGCTGTGATACTGTCAACCCCCCGATGGTTTCAAATTTCCCCATAGAACGGGAGTTCAGCCCGATATTTACAATTTATCATGCGGCTATAGCACCTGCCTTTTAACATTCTCCCTCGAATATGAACAGGTACTGTACCAAATTGACCAGAGAGAATATTGTTCGTCAAATCTGGGGGATATTGAACGAGGGATCTCAGGCAGTCATTATCATGTACTTGGATTTGTTTCACATACGAGCTATTGTCAGTTAAGAAACTCAAGGCCATAGTAGACTGTGGACAGGTACTAGTCTGCTGCCTGCAATAGCCGGAAAACTTCCATTCGCCTAAACCACTGCTTCCAGCAAACCTCCTGGCCATCCATGCAATCCTGCGCCTAATTCCAAGACCTCTCTCCAACCAATAAGATACATGAGTGGACATAGCTAGAAAATTATTAAACCAGTAAACCAAAAGATGAAGCTCATTACCAGGAGGGATGCTCGTACCATCTTCCAACACCAAATCAGTTGAAGGTTGGTCCCCAGGGCCCAACCAGACCATTTTCCAATGTCTAAACCTCATGTTTCATCCTTCGCAAAAGTCTCTGCAATCTTTAAAGGTACGTCTAATGCCCTCTCGAGTCAGTTCTTGCGATATAGTTGCTACAAGAATGACAGCGTTGTTTACATAACTAGAGACCAGTAGCTTCACATGGGGTGTGTATAGGAAACGAGGTACGAAAATATCTGCCACATAGACACTAAACAAAAAGGGTGACAAAGGCGATCCCTGAGGAATGCTCTTATTGATGTGGACAACCTAGAAACATTGGTTATTAAAAGGAAACCGAACAGTTCTCCTCGAAGTCAATTGTTTAATCCAGAGCATGAGTTCCGGAGTCCAACCACGAGCAGATAAATAATCTAACAAGAGATTTGCTCTAATGTTGTCAAATCCTCCTTCTAAGTCGAGAGAAATCATGGCGACACCCACCCCATTATTGTGTTTAATAAATTCATAAAAAGTCGAGATTCCATCGTGCGTACCCCTCCTCTTTCTCGAGCCACACTGTGTGGCGCCCAAAACCAAAACTTTGCCAGTTTGAATAGTAAAATTCTCACAGCAACTTTACCAATAGTGGGTAGCAGGTGGATAATGTGCTAGCTCTTAACTATTTGGTATCTTGGTTTCATAGCTTTAGGGACGAGAACAGCCTCGGCAGCGTGCCATTCATCAATACTGTACGTAAGACCATAGTTGATAAGCTTAGAGAAACTGTCTGGGTATTTCCTGTACTAGTATCAAATAAAAGGATAACATATATCGTCCAACCGGGGTTCTGTATTGTCAGGACATTGTTTTATGGCTTCATCAGCAAAATGTAAAAACCAGTCCTGGTCGCCCATTGGGGGTTATGGTCCCCCTGGTCCTCCTCGTCCACCCTGATCCACCCTGGTGCACATTTTCGGTAAAATTTCAAAAAGTGTGGATCAGAATTGATCGGAGTGGACCTGGTGGACCACAGGGACCACAACCCCCATTGGTGTACCAGGAGCATTCAGGACCACCTTGGACCATCCTCCGACATTTTCCTGATGTTACGCAAGCTTCTGACAGTCCTCCATAGGTATAGCCGTTCCATTCTCGATAGGGGGTGGCGGTACTCCTGGTTCCATTTGGGCGGCAATCAAATCACCTATGCCCTCATCGTTTGAATACTTGTTATCATGTTCATCTATCATAGCAGGGAGACTACCTTTGGTCTCAAGTTGACTATAAAACTTGAATACACCAGGGTTGCATGCTCGTTCGATAATGTTGACAATGTAATCTCTTCTCGAAATGACAAGTAGCCCTTGGTATATCGGTAAACACATATTGTAAAGTGACTAATGTTAGGGATTATAGGTACTCTTTTGTTGCCTTAGTCATTTACCATCTCTCCTCACCCTTTCTAAATCTAGATTACAGAAATGACATTTTTGGATAGACTTGCCAACTCTGGGCAGAATGTCAATCTCATTCCTCAACACCCCACACATATTATAGATTTCCGCCTTAGAGACCTGTTCCAACGCATTGTCCATCTCCCCATTATGCATCATACCCCAGGCCAGTCTTAGTCTAATCTTGCAATTGGTATCGTTATCGTTAACCCAGTGTCTAGCAATGACGCCTAGGTCGTCTAGTCTGCACCGATCGCTGAAAGATACCGATCTCCATCAAATTCCCATAAACAAGTCCACAGTTATGATATTCAAGTTTCGAAATGTTGTCATGCGAGAGTTATTGATGTACCATCCCCGGCGAGCAATATACTCAGAGGTATTTTCCTCTGAGACACGCATGTCCTGAAATGGATGGAAGGCCTAGTTCCCATAAAATATTCCGGGCATTGAAATCGCCGCAGAGGCAATCCAAGCTATCCAATGTCTTTGACAGTTCGAGAAACAAATCCTTCTTTTCACCCGGCCTCACACATACCACACCAACAATAATCATTTCATCTCTATCATAAAAGGTCATACAATCACCACCAGCATCATGTCTAACCAACCTAAACAAACCAACTAATAATGACCTAATATAAACCCCTAGCCCACTACCAGTAACAAAAGAGAATAAATCCAAACCAGTAGAATCATGTACAACTGCCACACCATTATCCTCAGAACAATCAATAATAAAAAATAAATCAACAAAAGAAAAAACATTCATCGCCAGGGAGATGTTTAGCCTGGTCCCCCCTATCTTAATTGACATAATCGTAAAACACATCGTCGTGTCTAACAACCATTGGGAAGGAGGGGTGGACAGAGAGGTGGGCCTTTTCAAAATCCTCTTAGGAGGTAGAGCGGACCTAGAGGCGTTGGTGCAAGAGTTACAGCGAATCCCATCCGTTCGCCAAGGTAAATGAGTTTGTCCTCGTCGTCAATCTCAATGATACGAGAGGAGCAACCGGAAGAACGAATTTTAGTATTGGAGGGGGCCAACACCTGTTTCATATTAGAGGACGAGGCGGAAGCCTCCTCATAATCGTTAAAGACCTGACCTTTGCCTTTATCCAACCGGGGGGGTTCTGGAAGCCTAAGTGCTTTAGCCTGGGCTAGGCATTCGCCTTGGTGTTGAACAACAACAGAGGGGATTGAAGTACCATCTTTGTCGGCAGCGTCGATACTGGATTCAACCAAAGAAGTACCTTGTCGGCCCTTCCATTGTCTTCTTCCACTGTTACCGTAGTTATTGGCGATACCGGTTGCAGAGGTAGCATCAGCAATAATGGCTGTTGGTGCACCAAAAGGAGGGGTCATATTGGCTGAAGCCATGACTGGGCGGCCGTGGTATCCAACAAAATGAGTGGACGGTTTGTAAAGCAAACAACAGCAGACTGTATGAATAGAGGCTTCACCTGTAATAGGAGGACAGTTAAGTTGTTCACAGACATGGGACTTAGAAAGATGGTCCCCGAAGCAGAATCTGCAACGAGGGGGAAAGCTACAGGTGCCTTGGTAATAGCCAACCAGTAAACACTTACCACACACCTTGGCGAGATGTGCTTCCCCCCAGACCCGACAATTACGAGCTTTCACGAATAAAAATATTCGTCCAGCCCTCCTGTAACCTGCTCCTGAGTATTGCGAGATTCACAGAGGGAGATCCGCCGATACTGTAAGGACAGGGAGGAGAAGTGTCGATGGAAATCTCCCCAAGAGATATAACAAAGGTTAGGAACTAGTAGAGTGACCATTCAACTTAGTATATTAAAGTGAGGGTTCCTGTGAGGGTTGAGAGTTCGAATCCTTCAGGGATCTTGAACTCTGTAAATACAAATAAATCATAACCAATATCCTGTCCAAATGAGAATGCTAAGCTATATTAAAGTAGAAGTGCAAACAACTAAGTCCTAAAACAAAGGTGTAGATACAACAGGATATAACTAACAAAACAAGTAATGGAATCAAACAAATAAGGGATCGCTACTAATGTACTAAACCAGTAATACATAGTAGGAAGGATACAGTTTCCCAATTGGGTACAAGGAACGAAAGGTAGTATTACACGAACTAAGGCAAGTACTACCTAATAGGAAACTATAGCACTAGGGCAGGTACAAGGTAAGGAATGATTCATTACTGGGGAAATTCTAATAGGCAATATCCAACGTCATGTTAAGGAATAATACCGATAATAGTAGATTCCGTTACACCTCATGACGTCATCAACCGATGTTGACTTTTCACCTATAACGCGAATGGCACAAGAGATAGCCTCAGACGCTTTCATGGCATGTACCGTACCTAGCATATTAGGACGGCCAGCAGTAACAACACTGGGAGTAGATCCCTCTAAGTCAGTTCTAATACTGTCAAAGGCCTTATCACCCGTCCAGTCATCCACCTTCCAAACTGATCCTTGTCCAGTGGGAGCAAGGGGAACACCAGAGACAAGTAACTTTATACGGGGAGTATCCCCAGCAAAAGCAAAGTCAATAAGCCCAGATGGGCCAAATTCTCTAATCAATGTTGCTCGATATTTGTTGAGTCTTTCCCAAACCTGGTCAGCAGTGTGTACTGCCAACATTAAAAAAATGCAAGAGATTTGTAGCCTTGGGGGAGCCTCCCTGAAGTAAGGCGTTTGTCCCGAAATTCTTCCAAGATTGCTGTGCAACTGGTTCCGGTGGATTCAAACGGCCTCAGGTGTGATTGGCTGCTGTGTCCGCTTGCCGTGGACAAATCTCTTTGTAACATGGCATTCACGACTGTTGGAGGAAGGTGATGAAGTCGGGATTTGGCTGTAATGTGGGGGGGAAGCCGAGTCGAAACGGAGAAGGGGGCCGCTAGGGTCAGGTTGGCTAGGGGTAGGTTCCGTGTTGGCCAGTTACTTGACCAACTGGGAGCATGTATTAACCACTTTGGTAGTCAGGGCTGTACTCGGTCTGGAAGCATGGGGCACCGGGGGCGGAGGGGGGGCAGTAGCCACTGTACTGTACATTGCTGCACCTGTAAGGGGGGAAGGAAGGCGGATGGCTTGGGTTTGGGAAGCCTGAGTATCTGTTACTATGTTAGTAGCATCCGATATGGCACCAGGAGAATGTTCGTTATCCGAAGTCCCTGTGGTGGTGTTTCCCCTCTTCGAACCCTTATTCTTCCTATTCTCCTTCTACCCTGCTTTTTCTTGGTTGGTCTGTCATGTGTCGCATCAAAAGAAACACTCCGAACCAGAGCAGCCGAGGACGTTGGTGTAGCGGTAGCCTTTATCGGGCTAAAAATAGATGGTGCAGCAACAGCGGCGGCCGCATGGTCGGGAGAGTCAGGTTTCATTACCCTTGCCATCGCTTCCCTGGTTACTTTGGGGACAGAGGCCGTTCCTTTCAACATCTTTACTTCCTCTTCCAGTGTACGAAGACCCCTCATGAGCTCGTTAATGCATCTGGCAGAGGTGTCTTTGATGTTTTGGATTTCTTCAACCCAGTATTGGACGTCAATAGTCACATCCGAAAAACAATCATAACCATCCTTTCCACCAAAAAGAGGGGGTAGCAGAAGTCTCAGATTCCATATCCGAGTCACTGTCAGACAGTGGGGCGGTTCTTCAAGCCTTAATATCCGCCAAGCCTTGAAGCATACCAACCGTGGCCGGTGAGGGGCGAGCGGATTCGAGAGTGGCCGAAGTGGTACAAACGATTCCAAGGAGGAAGAGGAAATCAAGGGAGGGGATGAAGCAGCCAAGGGCGTGACGCGTTAGGCCAACTGTGAAAAGCCCGCCAGTGATGCATATTTGCTATCACCCAGTCCAGTAGTGTCAGTATTACTCTCATCACCAAGCTCCATAGGGGTATCGCGAGCGATGAGACCCTGCGAGGGAACAACCTGGCTGGTCGTCAGCAGTTGGGGCGATCGGGAGGGAAGTGGGCCGGGAAGAGTGGTATCCTGTCGAGAGGAGTTGCCACGATGCTCACGGGTGTGAGCCACAAATTCATGAGCTCTCTGCAACAATGGCAGGGCAGGGTGAACACGTTGTCCATTAAGGCCATCCGAATTAAATCCAGAGGGCATGGGGGTGGGGAAGTCAGATCATTCGTCCGATCCCTGAGTACGATGGCAGATGTGGGCGGCATAAAGGACTCGTCGCTTGAATGGTCCAGTTTGCACCCTCGATAAAGGGCCTTTTCACCAGGGGACAAGTCCTGCAAAAAGCACGGGGGGAGGACAACAAACTGCTGTTGGCCAAAGCTTGTGGGTCGGGTGGGTTTTCAGGGGCAGCGGCAAATCTGCATTTCCATCAACGGTAACCTGGCTGTCACAAACTAGTGGGGTGGCCAAGGGGGGGGGAAGCAACTGTGAAGACTCGACCACGGGAGGAGCAACACCGGAGGACCAAGCAGGATTCCTGGAACTAGTCAATGGGGAGGGAACAAAAGAAGACATACCTTGAGTGTGGGTATGTATGTAGAGTCTGTAACTAGACGCACAATCCAAACCGGAACCCTCGCAGCCCAAGGAGCTCATGGCAACCTTACCCGCCACCTCGACCTCACCCCAAGTAGAAACATGGGCTGTGTTAACGATGGCACGAACATGGTTGTTAGCCCTTAGTGACAGATTGCCACAACCTTCAACGTCTGTAAAATGGAAGAAGTCAAATCCTCCGGTCGGTGCCTGGTATTGACGTCGAGTGACACGAACAAGGCCAGGGGCAGAATCTAAAACAGGAGGCTCATCAGCAAAAACATACCTAGTGTCAGGCACACCGCTGGTGCGTCAGAATACCAGGTCCAGTAACTTTGCTCCCTTAACGTTAGGTGCACCCAGAGCTGGGTTGCCGCCTTCGCTTGTGCCAGGTGAGTCAGGAGGTACACTTGCCACACAGCCTTACCCCGGACGCTACTGGTTACACAACCTCACACCCCATGCTTCCTGACGCAGCTCATAACACCATCGCATCTCCAGATGCACCACTCATTCACTCCATATTCACGGTACCTCTTGAATATTCCCCCTATCTCTTTTCAGCCATCTCTCATACCCGGTAAGGGGGTACCCTTGGCAAAACTGATTGGATCAGGATAGGTGCCAAGTGAGAAAGCCACCATACTCTGAATCTTAATATGGAGCTAGTCACACTGGCCTGCCAGTGAGCGACAGAGAGATCTATTTTCAGAACTTGATCTTTTAGAGAGCGAAAATGCCAGCTCACTCCAGTCTGAAAGGGAGTGATAGCTATGACAGTCTCTACAACTAGGAGTTGTTATGGTTTCTTGGCACTTAGCCTTTGACGCGACCTGACTGCTCTCTTTCCCCTCACCACTCAACATCCTCACCCCCAAAGCTACCCAGAAGACTCCACCACAACAATGCTACCGATCCTGATTCTGACACTGGCATCATTCTGGGCTCGATGCCAGCTACATACTGGTATAGGATTCATCCTAAGCTGACAGTTATTGATGAAGTTATAGGGCTGGTAATCTCAAGGTTCGATGGCTGATTCCTCTATAACCGCGAGACAGATTCCGGTTCTGTTTCTTGAGGGTTGTTGGGCTCTGCATCAGCTACACAATGGTATAAGGCTCATCCCTACGCGGTCAATACTCATGGAGTTGCTGACCCTTCTTTAGGCCCTAGCAGAATGTTACTCGATGGCTGATTACGCCAGAACCGCGGGACGGATTCCAATTCAGTTTTCCCAAGGTTATTGGGCTCGACGCCAGCTACCCGCCGGTATAAGGTACGTCCCTGTGGCATCAAAGCTCAGGATGTCACGGTCTTCTGTAGAGGGGCTCTTAGAGAGCATGCTGGCGGAATGTTACTCAATGGCTGATTGCTCCACAACCACTTAACCGATTCCAATGCTGTTTCTGGGTGGTTATTGGGCTCATCGCCAGGTACGCCATGGTAAAAGGTACATCCCTATGGCATCAAAGCCCATGAAGTCACTGTCTTTTGTGGAGATACTATGCTGGCGGAATTTTACTCGATTGCAGATTACTCCACAACCGCTAGACGGATTCAGATTCTGTTTTGCGGGAGGTTGTTGGGCTTGACGCCAGCTACACGCCGGTATAATGCACATTGCTACGCGGTCAATAACCATGAAGTTACCACTCTCACTAAGAGGAATAGGGAGAGGGATACCAGGAGGGATACCCGGAGTGATACCCTGAGGATACCCGGAGGAGCGATAGGGAAGCAATGTGCGAAGTGCCACCTGGATTTAGTAGAATTAGAAATTCAATAGAAGATTATTTACATGGACCATTGGAGTGTAAAATATATTGTGACCTAGGTCAGAAAGCAAAGGGAGACCCTTACCCTGATTCCAGAGTGAATCCTGAAGATTAGGTTGTGTGTCTGGATGTGCCCAGCAAAAATGGTGGTACCCGGCGACGCCAAGAAGATATAGTGTTGCGCCAGCTGATGCCCTGAAGATATGGTGTTGTGCAAGTTGCGCCCAGGGATACTTAGTGTAGATGGTTGCGTCCTGATTCCCGATTGGCGTTATGTGGGCTCGGTGCGTCAGACGCAATAGGCGCACCAGGCCCCCAGAGTTATTTTTGATCATGCACCTAATATGAGCCCTATGCGAATATATTATGGACACCAAAACTGGCTTCCCACCGGACATGCTCCCCAACTGCTGCTCCCCTCCACCTTCCTACTCCCCAATCTAAGACCAACCTTGTCTGCCGAAAATGTTTTTGCTTCTGTAACTTTTGTTATTTTTTGCTTCCTTATATGTATCTTTCCTTACAACAAACACGTTAAGAATTGGCTTTGTTTTTAAATTTCCCTACATTTGTATTTCTTGTAAAATACTCACCGAATGCTTTTTAGCCGCAGAGTACTTTCAGTCACAGAGGAGGATCAGGAATTAGGTTTCTTTTGTTATTTGCTTTGGTGTATAGGTCTTGTGTTTTCCATAGCTAGCGTTGCATCAAGCTTCTTCTACCTAAAAACAATGAACGCATGATAAAAAAAAAGAAAACAAGAGAGAAAGAGACATAGAATTTGGGTTATTCACACAACCATCTAAGTTCTTGTAGACACAATAGTATCAATACAAGATACTTTATGTATCACACTTTCGCGAACAAAGAGAGGATTCTCTTACACGAGCCTAGTGATCGATACTGCTCTATAGGAGTCAGAGTACTCGGCCCTCGCAGTAGCCAGCAGCCTGAGAGAAGTGATCGTTAGCGACCTATCGGTTACCTGCTATAAGTATTACCCACCGAAGGGAGGATTGTAACACTAGGCAGCCTCTAGAGGAGGTGAAGAGAACTTAGAAAACGAGCGTAGCCTGTTGAAAGGTTTTCTCCTAGTGCGACTTGTAGTCTGAGCTGTCTGTAACATGGGCGAGAGGGTGTTGCTGACCGTCCAAGGGCTGAGCGAGGGAGCTCAAAGCAAGCAAAAAAGAGGTGGAGGGTAGACCCAAATGAGCCCTGGAAAGAAGGATGCCGG
>Ga0307507_10005906_pt1 | contig 19480 bp, 18 predicted proteins | sample 7_EM_MG_FD_207223 | JGI IMG/M metagenome (GOLD analysis project Ga0307507, IMG submission 207223) | Populus trichocarpa ectomycorrhiza microbial communities from riparian zone in the Pacific Northwest, United States - 7_EM | ecosystem: Host-associated > Plants > Roots > Unclassified | place...
ATCATTTTGGAGAAATTAGTAATATTCAATATATCAGCTAGGTATAGTAGCCAGACTCGGAGGGAGCTTACCGATCAGGATTTACAGTAAATATAGACCAATCGATCCTAGTGAGGTAGGAGACTGATGCTGAAAAATGGGGAAGATGGAGTCTTCGCAGCTCTTGGTCATACTGATGCAACAAATCAGTGTGGCTCCCAAAATGGGAGGCCACAATTACGCCAACATTTCCACCGGAAAAAACACCAGTTTTTTCCTCATCTCTATTGCGAAGAAGGGTTACACCAGACGACGACTCGTGAAATTTATAACGATTGACCAACCCAGAAGCCTCGGAATTCCATTCAGAGACAAAGTGCAGGCTTTTATTCTTTGGATCGATTGGATCGGTTGGACATAGGTCCGTGTATCGAATAAGCATTTTGAGTCGGCTGGTTACTTCGATCGTGGAGGGGGAGCAGACTGGTATTCCAGTAAGCGGATTGGAGATGCAATGCGCAGCGGTAAGGCCAAAACGTTGGAATTGTGTGGGCACAGGGCTGTGCTTTAAATAGCCTCCAATGCTTCCTGCGGTGGTCATGCTTCCTGCTCTCTAGTTAGATATTGATTCAAATACTGGAAAGAGTTTTAGTGGGAGGAGTTGTATACTTTCAACACCGACAGAACATCCATTGAGCTCTAATCTTTCTTTATCTTTGACATTGCTGTGTTCCCATGCTCTTTCCAACTCATGGGTTGGAAGAACGCCATCCTCCATTACCCAAATTGGGAGATTATTTGGAGTTGGTGGAAGAACAAATTGGGCGACTTGGCTCGATCTTGGGATTCCGAAGATCAGAGTGGGAACAACCGGTCCACTACGGTGGTGGCGAACACCAGCGAAGATGCCATAGGCATCCTGGGTGTTAATCAATTGAAGAGCGATCGAAATGTAATTCGAAATTTCCAGAGAGTTATACTCGGTATCCTGAGGGAGCGGCATGATTGCCGGACCGATCATGCCAGTCTCCATTGTTTTCTTGCTTAAGACAAGTTGATTTGAGCTTTCTTCAATGCGATAGAAAGCAGGTGCCTAGTACGAGTCCTTATTTATACTTAATTAGTATCTGAATCTGATGTAATTTGCAAGAAATTTTAGAAAGTGATTATTTATTTATGGAGATAGGACGGAAAATTCTACATGCCAAGCCAGCTACAAACAGAGTTTTTAGTGGGTAAAAACAAAAGTCACACACGACTGCTGAACTACCCTATCATGACGCCCTAGGTCACAACGGTATATATGTATCTTTCGATACTTCCATATATCATACCAAGCTTGTTAAAATGTAAGCTCCTTACACTTAATTAGGGAGGTTTTGCTAAGTCAGTTCACTATTTATTGGAAATGGGCTAGACTGCTCACCATTATCGTTACAACTACTGCAGCGTCCCTGGCTAATGACCAAAATACATATATTCCCATTCCCGCGGCACACGAAACACAACCTCTACCACCTCGGACACACTATCACTCTCACACCGTTTCACTACTACTAGTTCATACGCAGACCGAACATCTACCACTACATCTCTAGTGTGACAACGTCAAACATGATCAAACGTACTACAAAACACGAACATCTATGATTACCGAATACCGACTTCATCCGAGGCCTTGATCTTTACCGTTGAGGGAGAACTCAACCGAAGACCTCGGAGATTCGGTTCCTACCACCACTGTGATTGCGGGCGCAGGGATGAAAAGCAGCAATGGGAAAGAATCTCATGTGAGATCGAGCATGTGCAGGACGCATGCTTGGGTTGACAGGATTCCGGATGGAAGGATATAAGGCAGTTGGATCTTTTCTTCGTTCATTTTGTAATCTGCCTACTTGTCCTTCGTCTCCAGGAGTGTTATCTTCAAGTCGTTGATTGTTGTCCACTCTTTGTCTATTTGGTTTTCTTTACTTTTGATAAGTCTTCTATTACGCTCTTTATATTTCTACGACTATACAAAATCGATCAAATCCAGGCTAAACCAGAACTCTCACTCTATTCCGCTGTGCTGTAACCCTTTTTGTTGTAAAAATATCGGCGCCATAGTTACCGGATTGGAGTTGGCCTTTTTTTCTTCCAGCTACATCCTTGTCGAAAAAAAAAAGGGAAAAAAGGAAAAAAAGCTATCCTAGAGCATCGATTGCCAGGAAAATTAGGCATCATGATCACTGCTGCCGAGTTTTCTGTAAAAGAGCCAGTCCACCGGTACTCGAGTGCCGGCAATAGTGCAGGGGGGTATGAAGTTCGGGACAGTTGTTCCGAGACCCAGCCGAATATATCCCTGTCTGTCCCCGTTAAACGGTTCCTACAATACCCTTGTATTCTTCCCCACATGTCAAAGGCTTGGCTGTGCATGGAAACGATAAGATTTACAGTAGAATCGCTTCGTTTTTCTACCTGCAGATATCCCCTGTCGGTACATACTCTACTCTGCGTCTCGTACGGATATCCCATTCGGCGGGGCCTTTGGCTAGCGCTTAGAATTCGCACATCGATCATTCGCTCGAGTCTCCACTGGGCCTTATTCAGCATGGAAATAATTGGGCGGCTCTTATCCTTCTGCATCCTGTGATAAGATCCTCACCTCCTCCTAACCGAAGTAAACTTCGTCAGCACTATTGCCGCCACCCGTCTTCCCCGCTTCCCTACTCTTGTTTGTTAACACAGCGAGCAATATGAACGCCTTCGTATCTCAACAACCGGACCATTCGGGGAGCATCAACTATAGCAATACGAACGATAGTTATGACAACACCTGGAATAATTGTGAGATATCGGAAACAGACGAGAGGTGCCACATTCTGGAATGGCTATCTCCGCTAGCCCCTCGGCTAAGGCACCGCGATATTAGAAGATCTCAGGTGGAGGGGGTAGGCGATTGGCTCTTACAAACAGACGAGTTTATAAATTGGAATACCGGCGAGGACGGGGTGGTTAGCCCTGTCCTATTTTGCTATGGGGATTCCAGGGTAGGGAAAACACACCTCAGGTATGAGCGAACATTGTCTTGGGAAAGTGAGAGTGACTAAGGGTAGTATTTATGTGCAGCTCTTTAGTTATCGAAACATTGCGCCATCAGAATGCTGGGAAACAGTTCGCCATCGTGTGTCTGTACTGCGACTTCCATGCCTACAAAGAACAGTCTACCGCCTGCATGTTAGGTGCGATCCTCAAGCAAGTAGTAAGCGGCTGGGAACATATTCCGCAGAAAATCGAGGAGGCATTTCGGATGTCCGGAGAATACCGGGGCGGTCAAGAGCTTGAACCGGTTGAAATCCTCAAGCTACTAATTTCTACTCTGCGAACCTTGGGAAGGACCTATATTTGCATTGACGCATTGGACGAATTTCCCGAAGAGTATCGACCAGAGTTCTTTAAATCATTAGTGCAGATCATTCGAGAATCACCGGACACTCGGCTGTTCATGAACGGTGGGCATCACATTCGCGAGGAGGTAGGGAGGTATTTCACTGGGGCAGCAGAGATCCGATTTGTGCCAACTGAGGAAGATATAAAGAAATATCTTAGAACGAGATTGAGCAACGATACACAGCCTGGGATAATGAACGATAGTTTAAGAGAAGAAATCCTTACAACTATTCCGGAAAAGATTTCCGAGATGTATGTGACAGATATCAGGAACATTGTGTACACTATTCACAGATCATTTGCTGATATGTTTCCAGATTTCTACTTGCTTCGTTGAGCATGAACGCAATATTGGCACAGTCAACTATTCGCCGGAGGAGAGAGATGCTTGGGCGGATGACAAGTGGTATAGGAACGGGCGGTGCCTATAGCGCAACTCTGGAGCGGATTCAGGGTCAGGAGGGAGACAGGGGGAAATTCGGGATGGAAGTTCTAATGTGGGTCTCGCGATCGGGGCGGCCATTGGATGCGGAGGAATTATGCCATGCGCTGGGAATCGAAGAGGATTCGAAGGAGCTGGACCCCGAGAATGTACCCGCAATAGACACATTGCTAAGCTGCTGCCTGGGACTAGTCACAATAGATGAGAAGGGGTCAAGAGTCCGGTTGATGCATTTGACTCTACAGGAGTACCTCGGTGGACGTCCCGATCTTTTTGGTAGCGCTCACTCGAAAATGGCACATGCTTGTCTCACATACCTCAACTTTCAGAGCATTAAGGACCTGTCACCCTCCCTTCAGGAGCCCCCGGAGACGGCACCCTTTCTCCGTTACTCCTCTTGTTACTGGGGAGCGCACGCTAGAAAAGAATTTTCAGAACCCGCACTAACACTTGCGCTCCAACTCCTTGACCAGTATGATCATCATATTGCAGCAATAATGCTTCTAGCGGACCGGAAGCGCAGGGAACTTTGGATGAATTCGGACACCCCACGTGGGCTAACTGGGTTACACGCTATCGCGTGCTTCGGGGCAGCTGACATTGCTACGGCTATGATCAAGTCGGCTGGCTGTGAGGTGGACAGGAGGGATTTCCTCGGTTAGACACCACTTCTATGGGCTGCCGAAAATAGCAACCGAGAGGTTTGTGAGGTCCTGCTAGAATTAGGGGGTGCGGATCCCAGCATCAGAGATCACAGTGGGCGGACACCGCTCTTCGTAGCATCAGCGGCGGGGCATGAGGGTATAGTGAAGCTACTCCTCGAACGCAAGGAAGTCAATCCCGACTCACCTAATAAGTGGGGTGAAATACCACTGTGCTTGGCGGCTGAGGGAGGGCACGAGGGTATAGTGAAGCTACTCCTCGAACGCAAAGAAGTCAATCCCGACTCACCTAATAAGTGGGGTGAAATACCACTGTGCTTGGCGGCTGAGGGAGGGCACGAGGGTATAGTGAAGCTACTCCTCGAACGCAAAGAAGTCAATCCCGAGTCATCTAGTGAGGACGGCAAAACACCACTATTCTGGGCCAGTGGTCGCAACGGTCTGGGGGCCCGGGCAGCCCCACGGGGAAGCTGCCAAGAAGAGTGGACCGGACCGGACAACAATTTTTACTCCGTCCCGTCCTGGCACATTTTAGGACTGCAGGGTTTGAGCAAGGACCACAGGCCCCACAAGGTGAGACACTATTATGCCGTCCTAATAAAAGGACCACAGGGTATATGGTAGTGCACTGCAGATCCCCTGATAAGGAAGGTGGGGATCTGTAGGTCTTCTTTCATTGTTGATCACTCACTTTTGCACTTTTCAAATAATAATCAGTTTGAGCATATTAGGCACAAATAGGCGAACAGCGGCAAAATTTAAATAGTCTTGAATATGAGGGGCCTATCCTTCAATAGCTCTAATAATTTATAAAAAAAATATCAGCCCAACCAGGCTAATCCCACTCCTGTGACGTAAAACGATAGCTGTTGGACTAGGTTATAGAGACGGGCATTTAAAAAATTGAGCATTGCGTGCAATGGAATTCCTGTCTTCAATGTACTCATCGACCATCATTCCTCAATATTCCCATAAACTTTTAAAGAGATATATTAGGGCAAAAAAACTTGATAGCCCTGATGGCAAAAAAGTGGTTCGCCAGGGCTTACTTTACCTTATATTTATTAAAGGCCTGCTTGCTACATCCACCCCGGCCGGGAATCGAACTCCCAACCTTCCCTGTAAGGGCTAGTAGTGACCGGTCTCTTTACCATTAGGCTACAAGAACCGGTCAATAGTGCTCCTTTATTTGGAAATTTAACCTAAAAAGGGTTGCACATTCTCCTTTCTATTTTATTTCGGATTCATTAACAAAGAATATGATTTAACACCTTCGTGATACGTACTGTATAGGTAAAGATGGCCCCATTGAAGCTGCACTTGAACAAGGTGAACTCTTACTGGAAACGGCCTTCGGGAAAACTCGATCTCAAATCGTCTTCAATCGTGATATCACCATGCCTGTTTGTAGATAAAGTCTAAACAGGACATAGTGACCCAAATTACGGTTCTGCCATCTGCTATCTTTCCTTCTAAAGTCTGTCATGATCACACGGTAGTTGTTTTCTTCACTTCCTGATCTGAAGATGATTAGTGATTGTGGCGGACAACAGATTCTCTGCTTGAACGGTGGAGAAAAGTGGGGATCTGTCTGGGCCTGCAGGCATTTGTGGGGGGGATCTGTCAGGACCTGCCGGTATTTGTAGGCATCTGTGGGCATCTGCAGGGATCTGCAGGGATCTGGCTGGCTTCACACTCTGAGACACTCTGCAATCTGGTTGTGGGGCCCGGCGTCTTCCCCCGTCCTACAGCCACTAGCCCTGGGCAAAATTCTCTCCAGGACTGGAAGGACTACGATTCATAGTCCGTCCTGCTCCTACCCTCAGGACGGACGGACTGCCCCTTTGCGAACACTGTTCTGGGCGGCTCGGGGAGGGCACGAGGGCGTAGTGAAGATACTCCTCGAACGCAAGTCAATCCCGACTCACCCAATAAGTGGGGTGAAACACCACTGCTCTTCGCGGCTGAGGGAGGGCACGAAGGTATAGTGAAGCTGCTCCTCGAACGTAGGGAAGTCAATCCCGAATCATCTGGTATGCATGGCCAAACTCCACTGTGGAAGGCGGCGAAGATTGGGCATGAGGGCATAGTGAAGCTACTCCTCGAACGCAAGGAAGTCAATCCCAACTCATCTGATAAGGGCGGCATAACACCACTGCTCTTGGCCGCTCGTGACGGGCACGAGGATATAGTGAAACTACTCCTCGAACGCAAGGAAGTCAACCTCGGCTCACCTGGTATAGAGGACTAAATAGCACTGTTAGGTGCGGCTGAGGGAGGGTACGAGGGTATAGTGAAGCTACTCCTCGAACGCAAAGAAGTCAATCCCGACTGATCTACTGGGCACGGCAGCACACCACTGTTGGTGGCAGCTGAGTACGGGCACGAGAGTATAGTGAAGCTACTCCTCGAACGCAAGGAAGTCCACCCTAACCCATGTGATAATGACGGCGATACGCCACTCTTGCTAGCGACCGAGAAGGGGCACAAAGGCATAGTGAAGCTTCTCCAAGAAAGGCTCCGCGCCAATTCCAATCCCCCAGAAGCCCAATCCCCCAGAAGCCCGTGATGAGGAAGCCGGCTCCCCCGCCCGCAGTTTTTCAGACAACACACCCGCCGCAGGAACCATTCCTGCTTCATTCAATGGTGACGCTCCGAAGCCACAACCGCATCCTCAGGAGACTGTCTCCGTCGATCCCGTAAACATATCCCACAACGTCCACGATAATGCGATGAATGCTCCCGATGCTAACCGCGATTGCCACAGACTGGCTTGCGTTTCACTTTTGCTTGTTGTTTGCGCAATAACTTACATCCGTTAGCCCTCAAGGTCTGCTTGATTCTAGGACTTGGCGTATTCTTTATATTATCCCTTTGATTTACAGCCCCGTTTTTCCTTATACAGTACTAGAGCAAAAAGATTCGTCCGATACCCTTTTTACACCAAAAGTGCCCATCTTCACCACCCTCTCTCATTGCACAATCTCTATGAGAATCAGCGAAAATTTATCCTTGAATTAGCAAACCCGTAGATAACATAAAGAAAGTTACAGAATCCTTGAATATTATCAAGTGATTGAGAAAAGGTCGTTTAAGTCACTTCTAGCGGTTGCCATGTACTTTTTTGTATGGAGCCCCATATAAAGATTTAAGTCACTTTCACACTAGTTGACGCAATCATAAACACTGAAGACAGCTTTGATTCCTTACACTTCTACTTGTAGAGGTTTAAATAGATAGTCATTCCCTAGCTAATGGAAAGATTTCAAGTGTTTTTATACAAGCAGTGTTGAGAATTGTTTTTTTAAAAGTGTCCATTTTTGGTGTAAAAAGGGCATCGGACGAATCTTTTTGCACCCGTACTTTATATTTCGTAGTCTCGCACCTGTCCATTTCTCACACCCCTGTTCCTTCTCTTCTTTTTACTCTTTTTTTTCTCCTCTTCTCTGTTAGACTGTTTCTCCTCACGTATTGGGCCTTCCGGGCAGTGGTGTGATATGGTAGGGCAGGGTAGGATATGAAGGGACTAGATGGTCGAGGAAATAGTTACTATATAGACAAGCTAATACAATTTGACTCCTTCTACAACTCTAAAGACGCAACTACATTCATAGTACATTGTAAATCTATTGGCAGTAGGCCACTTGCCCTTCTCCTACTACTTCTTAAGCTATTCTATTTTGGGCACCGTTTTCTCGCTTTTATCTCCCCCTCTTTCGGTACAGTCAAGTTATTACCTATCTCTCCCCACGCAAAACATAGTAATAATAGTGCTACTAGAGAAGTCGTGCAAGGAAGTCCTAGAGGAATAATAATTAACAGAAGGGACGACTACTGATAGGCTTTTCTTGAAAAGGGGTTCGCCGGTGAGGAGGCGCGGTGAAATTTGTGCTCAGGTTACGGAGTGAGAGGGTGTGATTAGCCTTATTAGATGGTAGGTATAATAAGTTTCTGAGATTGTAGGGAGATGCCCGCTATGGGTGGGGGTGAAAGGGCAAAGATATCAGTGGGAGCAGGGGTGAGTGGTGGGACTGATCTATGATTGTTGTTATCGTGCAAGGTTACTAGACATTCGGGGGGTTGTTGACCCCCCCTCTTGTACTCGAGTAGTGTGATACCAAGGCGGCGGAGCGGTAAGCCTGCACTCTCGATACAGGGGCCCGCACTGTACTACCAGTATGTATCGAGATATATATCAACCCTAATTTAGGCACTTGGTTATAGCGGGAAATCTCTCGTTTAGTAACATATGTCAGGCTTTGAATAATATGGGAAAACAGGGCGAAATACATTAAAGTCGGGGTCCATAAAGCCTTCTAATGTCTCTACTACAAAGCTTTTTTACGAAGTGCAGTGGTCACCGTGAATGTAGTACATGTGTATTTTGCATTCCTGCATGGCACGGATTTAAGTGAAGTGCATTCAAGCTTCATAGCGCCCGCCGGGATGGCCCTTTCCCAACCAAATAGTCTAGCACCATAGATGTCGTGGATACTTTACATTTCCCTCTGGTGTCGCGGAAGATCACCCGCCTAACCGTAGCTGTAGAGGAACAATGTTTCAGTAGAGGCGCAATATCCGAACCCCACTGGAAGGATATGAGGGTGGACGGAGGAGGGTAGATTACTAGTAGTAAAACGCGAGAAGAAATTAAACTTTGCTTATAACCAAGTAGTGCTAATAGTTATAGAAGGGCGAGAAAAATCTACTATCCCGCGCAATACAGAAAGTAACAGGTTGGAAAAAAATTCCGAAATTCCATTAAATTTTGATGCAAATGTTCTAATTTTCCCCATCATTCCACTCCTTAAGGCATTCCCCGGCTTCTCTCAAACCCCCCCGTCATATCACACATCAAAAAAACCATTACTACCTCCATCTTTTCGCCCATCCATTGATCGTGCAGGAAAAAGAAATAAAGTCCAACACATTCGGCTATGCAACCCCTCTTATGCCTCCTCAAATGCTATTCTCCCTCACTCCCATTCCATTTTTTTCACTAGCAGCACCATCCTCGATTCAGAAACGTATTCGGGACCCCCGAAAATCCATCAGTTCCCTCTCGCTTCTTGCCTGGTAGGCCAATGTGTTCTCCCATGGACATCAGGCGGTGGAATAGCCGGTCTGAGCTTTAAGATGCGCAAAAGTTGTAAAATATGTTTTTTTCCAGCGGGTGACTTCTGAGGCCTTCTAGATAACATCTCGGCTTTGTCTTTTTTTTTCCTCTTATTTTATTTCCTAGCGAAAGAACGTATTGTCGAGTGTTGTAGGTACGGGCGGACCCCGGCCCGTAGGATTTATAGGGACCAGATGTTAGGAATTAGGTTAGTAGGTGGTACGGGTTAGCTGTCCTCATGGTATGGCTTAGCTGTTATCATGAATTGGGTTAGTAGGAGGTACGGGCTAACTGTCCTCATGGTATGTGTTAGCTGTCCTTATGATCCGGGTTAGCTGTCCTCAGGGATTAGCAGTCACGTATTTCCTTATGTATAGCCTCAATCATAGCTAGGAAATACATCAAGTCATTCATCCACCATTAAGTGTTCCAACACCAGAGAGGCAACATGAGGGATGGTTTAAGTTCCTGATTCAAGATCGAGTCGAATACCAGGAAGGCTGTTGGCAGCTATTATATTTCGGGTCGTTTCAGTCTTTATGGAATAACTGTCTTATGTGTTTCAAATATTTGCGCCCTTCGCATTTATTCGAGTAGTACCAGGCGTGGAAAAGAGGTAAACCGAGTAACAGTGACGGCGTCTCATCCCGACGAAAGACACCGTAGCAAGGCCTCATTGCCCTCAGTCCCAGAAGATGCGGGGGTTAGATCCGCCTCTTTTATTAGCTCCCCAATCTGATTTGGTTATTGATCCGGGGATAGAATAACGCCAGGTGTATCCCCCGGCAAACAAGGATAATCAAAAATGGATTCCCTCGGCGCGCTGAGCGGCGTCTTTCGTTCCAATGTGAGAAGCAAGAATTGGTGTCCGCCGTAACGTCTCGGAGAAATCAGCGGGGGAATGTTGAGAAAAATGTCGCCCCCCAAGCTACCTCAGCCGGCCCGGATTTACCCTGAGCTGGTCCTTGTTGGAAGTATTTAATGCTGCCAGGAATGCTCAGCACATCGCTTTATTGTTCGCACAAAGGGTACGGATATGCGCTGGGGACCGATGCAGTGCTGGAAGGAATACGACCATGAAAGAGTCGGATGCGTGGAGGCTATGGAGAGCCGTGGGAGTTCTTTCTGAAGCTTGTCTTTCTTTCGTTAGCGCGGGAGTCTACGGAAGACAGAGGGGGATATGTGTGGAAGGGAATGGGCCTGTGTCGCGATCGGTAGAGGGATGGGAGGAAGGTTTCGTTGTCTTTATATATGCTCCTGTCTTTATCGGTAATTAGTTAGTTAGTTGTGAGCATGAGCGAGAGGGCGAACAGTTGAACTAGAGAAGAAGTTTCCCACTCCTAAATTGTGTATTGGCGATTGAATTCTTGTGTTGCTTTAATCTTGGTGTTTCGTTCGCAGCCGCCTTTTCGCTGTTTCGCTGTTTAAGAGGCCTTATCCATCTCATTAGTTCCCCCTGCCTAATACTACAAGTATTGTGGGCTGTTCGCTTAGATTGCATGGATTTCCTCAGTTAGGGCTTGGTTAATAATAAAATGGTGGTTTGTATCATCCCTTCCTTGTTTGGTTTTGCGGAAAACAATGGTTCATAATTTGCTAGAATAAGTGTCACTACTTCATGATCCTAAATATTTCATTTTGACATCGCGTGCTCTTTTTTATTCCAATGAGGCAGACACCGCCAGTACTAGTGCATGATAGTCTTGATGTTGGCAGGATATGAATGGCACAGTGGTCCACGATAGAAAGAATTCACACGGAACTTAGACACTTCGCTCAACTCTGAAATTCGCTCTGTCGCTCTACCCTAACTAAAACAAAACTGAACGGTAGAGACAGGTGCATAAGTAAAACATAAACAGCCCATCGTGATCCTTCCATTGATCACTACACCAATCTCTCTCTTTCCCTCCATGTCGTTGTTCCTCTGCACACTTCCGTGATAGACAAAGGAAAGACATGTTGGTCAAATCTCAAACATTCTAGTTCCATCTCCAACATCATCCACTATCATCTAGACAATCTCTCAAACACTCCCGCATGTTCTAAAGTCAACTTGATGCTTCCAACAGATAGAGGTCTGTGTTGTGAGTTGCACGTTTTCCGCTAATCTAATCATTCCCCCTACGACGATCAAAGCAAATAAATCGGACGAATTCAGCTCAAAAACAAGCAAATCTAAAATAGTGTACTATCAGAGATACCTCCTACCCTTCTAAATCTCACCTTCTTACTGTTGTGCGTCAATTAGGATTTCCATATTTCTACTTTTTTGGTGCATTTTTACCGATCCACTTCCCCCTCTGATCCGCTCCCCGGTCCAATACGTTACAGGCCAATTATTAGCCGGAGCCCTAGATCCCCGTTGCAGTCCATTTTACTAGCGCCAAGAAAATACTAGACACATTGGATCTGCGTGCGCTTTGCACAATACCGGTACCAGAACACCGGAAATTTTCCCTTGGATGTTGCTGCCGCCTTTCCCCATAAAGTCCTTGTATTAAATTTATTTAGAAGAACCAATCATAGGAAATGACTTCTCATGACCCTCTTTGTCAGGCGAATGCGCGACTGACCCCTCGGCGCGAGTGGCTCATCGCTCGCCGTATTCAATTTTTTACCGCACATGGGTGAATGAGTGACCTGAGGGTTCGAATATTTTGTCGAACTTCCCGTGGTGGGGGTTTGTGCGAAATTCACATACAAACCAATTCACTTCTGCGTCTGATCCACTTCCCGGTTCAGTACGTTATGCAATAGCTGTTTAGTGCAAAGCGAACCAAACCGGGGCCTCAAAACAGGCCAAATGCGATCTTGAACTAGTTAATCATAACAAGAATTTTTTTCAAAAAAAAAAAACTACTAAGAAGAAGCCGTTTGACAGGAGAAGAGGCCAGTGGCTTTTTTTTTTTTAATCAAGTATCGTAGGCAAAAGTAGTTCAAGATCGAAAAGTGAAAATTTTGGTGAGAGTGAAACTAGCGAGAGAATCTACCCAGTATCATTCTGAAAAATACCGTAGAGCATGGGTGACTGAGACATGGTGACAATAGTCGAAGGAGAAATTATGAGCACAAGATATTCTTTCCCAGCTTAAAGCACATAAAGCAAATGATTCTAATGATTTCTACCCAAACCACTATGCTGCTTGTTCCCCGAAGGTGCATAATTGAACTTTAATCGTGCTGTCTTGGCAATTATTGGCTCAACTCGGATCGGTTGCGACGGAATCGCCGTTTCACCGGAGGACCCGCCTTTAGGAACTTTCCACCGTTCCATTTTCATACATCCGCAATTCGGGTCTCAACAGATGGCATGGGAAACTCCAGCATTGCTGCCATGGAGCCGATCTCTTGGGTTTAGGGTTCCAGCCGTAGGGTTCCGGCTGGTTGACACCCTATCACGCTACCGGTACATCCCACCTCAAGAGACAAAGCTCTTCTTGAGGTGCTACCTGTCTAAGCGCTCTCCAAGTGCTAACTAGATAGCCATGCTTTCATAAGGGGAAAATTATTTTCCGTAATCCCTCTCCGAACCTTTGTGTTGGCAGGAGCAAGTAAAACTGTTCAGGTATATGTCCCTGGCCAAAATTAACCGCGCGAAAAACTTCGGCGATGACAACAGCACTCCCTCGCCAACCCCACTATCATGAAACTTAAAAAATAAATTAAAAATGTAAATATATAGTAGAATACATAGTAGAAATTACTATTTGATATGAAGAAATTTCTCTAGGCAGTGTTGAAAGTGCGGAGTGATTAGGGGGGTTGCGTTGCCATCAATTGTTGGCGAGCGGCTCAATTGGCCATGGACAAATACCTGAACGCATAAACCACCTTTAAGCTTAGAATAGAACCACAAAATTCTCGCGTTTGGTTCAAAATTTCGACAGAGACTATCCTATGAATATTGCAGTTGCTGTACAGTATCGTGCACACCGTCCATCAATCGCTGAAGAGCGACGCCGGTACCGCTGTCATCGGATTGGAGTTGGTTCCCTTTCCCGGCTTTCTCCCTACCAAAAAAACGAAGGGGGAAAGAACGTGCAGCGGTTGCCTAGGGTGTACGAGTCAAGTACTGCACTCGTATCACATTCTCCTTACTTAGCTGGCTGACTGTCGGGAGCATCGGACATCGTTGCCGTCTAGTTGGCTGTAGAACTCGTATAGTCGGCAGGCCACCTGTTTTTTCTCGACGCATCGAAAGTTTTCCTGATCATGAAATGATGCAAGTTAGAACAGCCTCATTTTTCTGCCTGCAGATGCCTCTTACCAATTAACTTTCTTGCACGGGGGTGTTGGCGAAATAGCCCTTTTACCCTATCACCCTCCATCTTTGCCAACACCAGACTAGCGGAATTAGTACGAATAATGCATATAACTTACCTCATCGATTTCATATTTCCCTAGAATGACCACTTAGTTCGATCGCCGATCTTCAAAGCTGACAGGCCTAATTTTCGTGATAATTTTGGATGCAAAAAGGCACCCGGAGGGCATTTTAACACCTTGCGACCAAGAAAGTTCCCTACCTTTGACGAACCTAAGTCAGATACGTATCAAGTGTAGAGAGGCTACAGTAATTAATATCCGGAAGTCTTGTTGGAAAAATATATCGTGGCTTATAAAAACTACGAGCGGCTAAACTTCAATAGTTTTGGTGTAAAATAAGCATTTCACAAATGTTTCGCCTGGGGGCTTTAGCTTGTAGACTGGACACTCCCGACACTGCACGGGCACATCGCGGCAGCAGGTAGTAAAATGTCAAACTGTTGTGTGCATTTCGCACCGATCTCCCGTTTAGCCAGGCCTTTAGGTTGCACTCGCGTATCCAGCATTTATCCATGAACTATTCATTTTGTGCCCTGCCGAGCTTTTTTTGATGTGGGAATGGCTAGATGGTGTCCACCCTTCTGTATCCGGTTATAAGACTCCCACTTCCCCCAGAACAAAGTAAATTTCATCAGTACAATCATCGCCATCTACCCATCACCCCTACCCCTCTCCCCTTTCCTCTCCCCCACTCTTTTATCAACCTAGCGAGCAACATGAATACCTTCAAACCTCAAGAACCAACCCCCCAAAAAAACATCAATTATGGGAATGTGACCGACAGCTACGACAGCACCTGGAACGATTGTGATTTCGGGGTAACCGACGAGAGGCGTGACATCCTCGAATGGTTATCCCCCTTGGATCCTCTTCTAAGGCATCAGGATGTTAGAAGCTCTAAGATGGCGGGGGTAGGTGATTGGCTGTTGCAAACAGAAGCCTTTATCGATTGGAATACCGGTGAGGACGGGGTGGTTAGCCCTGTTCTATTTTGCTATGGGGATCCTGGGGTAGGGAAAACATATCTCAGGTATGAGCCAACATTCTCTTAACCAAATGGGGGTGACTAAACAGTAGTATCTTTGCGCAGCTGTTTAGTTATTGAAACACTATGCCATCAGAGTATCGGGAAACAGGTCGCCGTGGCCTGTCTGTACTACGACTTCAATGCCCATAAAGAACAGACCACGGCCCACATGTTAGGTGCGATCCTCAAGCAAGTGGTAAGCGACTGGGAACATATTCCGCAGGAAATCGAGGCTGCATTTTACATGTCCGAAGGAAACCTGGACGGTCGAGAACTTGAACTTGCTGAAATCCTCAAGCTACTAATCTCGACCCTGCGAACACTAAAACAGAGCTATATTTGCATTGACGCGCTGGACGAGTTTCCCCGAGAATATCGTCCCGAGCTTTTCAAATCATTAGTGCAGATCACTCGAGAATCACCGAGCACTCGGCTGTTCATGACCGGTCGGCAACACATTCGGGAGGAAGTAGGGAGATATTTTACCAGCAGGGCCGAGATCCAAATCATACCAAGCGAGGAAGATATAAAGAAATATCTTGACATGAGATTGAGCAAAGATACACAGCCTGGGATAATGAACGATAGTTTAAGAGAAGAAATCCTTACAACCATTCTGGAAAATATTTCGGAGATGTATGTGACAGATATCCGGACATTAAGTACATTATTCACAGCTCATTTACTGACACATATCTAGATTTCTATTAGTTTCATTAAGCATGAATGCGGTATTGGCCCAGTCAACTATTCGCCGGAGGAGGGAAACACTTAGGCTGGTGACTAGTGGTATAGGGATAGGAGGAGTCTACGCTGCGGCTCTGGAGCAGATTGTGGGGCAGGACGGAGACAGAGGGAAACTGGGGATGGGGGTCCTAATGTGGGTCTCACGATCCGAGCGGCCATTGAGCGCAGAGGAGTTATGCCATGCACTGGCAATCGAAGATTATTCGAATGAGCTTCACCTCGAGAATGCGCCGGCAATCGAGACATTATTAAGCTGCTGCCTGGGGCTGGTCACTGTGGATGAGAAGGGCTCAAGAGTTCGGTTGATACATTTGACCGTCCAAGACTACCTCGGTGAACGTCCTAATCTTTTCGGTAGTGCCCACTCGAAAATAGCAGATGTTTGTCTCACATACCTCAACTTTCAAAACATTAAAGACATGTCGACCGACCCTACCACACCCCTAGAGACAGCTCCCTTTCTCTATTATGCCTCTTGTTATTGGGGGGTGCATGCTAGAAAGGAATTAACAGAACATACAAAATCACTTGCTCTCCAACTGCTGGAGCAGTACGATCACCATGTTGCCGCAATGATACTTCTAAAGGAGCAGTGGCCCTGGCCAGATTTCAGCGATTGGAAGACCCTCAGCGGATTTACGGGGTTGCACGCTATCGCGTGCTTCGGGATCCCGGAAATTGCTACGGCTATGATCAGGTCGGGTGGTTGGGAGGTGAACAGCTGTGATACCGGATGGTGTACACCACTTACATGTGCCGTTGGAAACAACAACCGAGAGGTTTGTGAGGTCCTTCTGAAATTAGGGGGTGCGGATCCCAACACTGCAGACGCTAGGGGCGGGACACCACTCGTAATGGCGTCGGAGGCGGGGTATGAGGGTATAGTGAAGCTGCTCCTCCAATGCAAGGGAGTCAATCCCGCCTCACCTGATAAGATTGGCCGCATACCACTGTTCGCGGCGGGTTGCAAAGGGCATGAGGGTGTAGTGAAGCTACTCCTCGAACGCAAGGAAGTCAATCCTGACTCATGTAATGGGTCTGGCCAAACACCGCTGTTTGGGGCGGCCCAGAGAGGGCACGAGGGTATAGTGAAGCTACTCCTCGAACGCGAGGAAGTCAATCCCGACTCGGTTGATAAGGGCGGGCGAACACCACTGTTGGGGGCGGCTAAGGGGGGGCACGAGGTTATAGTGAAGCTACTCCTCAAACGCAAGGAAGTCAATCCCGACTCGTTTGATAAGGACGGCCAAACACCACTGTTGGGGGCGACTTGCGAGGGGCATGAGGGTGTAGTGAAGCTACTCCTCGAACGCAAGGAAGTCAATCCCAACTCATCCGATAAGGTGGGCCGAACACCACTGTCGGAGGCTGCTTGGAGAGGGTACGAGGGTATAGTGAAGCTGCTCCTCGACCACAAAGAAGTTAATCCTGACTCACCTGACGAGGGTGGCAAAACACCACTATCAGTGGCGGCTTTCTTTGGGCATGAGAGTGTAGTAAAGCTGCTCCTCGAACGCAAGGATGTTAATCCCGACTCACCTGATGAGGACGGAAAAACACCACTATCAGCTGCGGTTCTCCTTGGGCATGAGAACGTAGTGAAGCTACTCCTCGAACGCAAAGAAGTCAATCCCGATTCACCTGATAAGGGCGGCCAAACACCACTGTTGGAGGCGGCTTGGAATGGGCACGAGGGTATAGTGAAGCTACTCCTCGAACGTAAGGAAGTCAATCCTGACTCATCTGATAAGGACGGCCGAACACCACTGTGGGGGGCGGCTGCAGGAGGGCAGGAGCGTATAGTAAAATTACTCCTCGAACGCAGGGAAGTCGACCCCAACTCATCTGACAACGACGGCCATACGCCGCTCTCCCAAGCGACCGAGGGTGGGTACAAGGGCGCGGTGGGGTTGCTCCAAGAACGGATCAGCGCCGATTCCAAACCCCCAGAGGCCCGTGATGAGGAAACAGGTTCCCCCGCCCCCAGTTTGTTTGACAACACTCCCGCCACAGGAACCATCCCCGCCTCATCCAGTAGTGGTGACCTGGGTCCGGGATCTCATCTTCAGGAAGATGTCTCCCCCGATCCCTTAAGCATATCCCAGAACGACCACGATACTAAGATGAATGTTCCCCAAGGTAACCGCAATTACCACCGACTAATCTGTGCTTCACTTCTACTTTTTCTGTACTTAATCCCTCCGTTGTACCTCAAGATCTGCTTGATTTTCGCACTTTTCGTATTCTTTCTCGCATCCTTTTGATTTACAACCCAGTTTTTTCCTTGTATATCTTGCTGCCTCACTTCTGCATATTTCTCGCATCTTGTTCCTCTTTTTCTTTTGACTATTTTTTCTCTGCTCTTCCCAATCCCCCTCCGCACGTATTAGGCCGCCCAAGCGGTGGTGTAGTAATGTAGTAGAGTAGGGTAGGGTGTAGGGGGGGTAGGTTGTCGAAGAAATACTATAGTTATGATAGAGAAGCCAATAAATTTTAGCATCTACTACTTGGAAGACCCAACTATGCTAATGGCACATAGTAAATCTACTAGCAGGAGGCCACCCGCCCTGCTCCCACTACTTCTTAAAATTATTCTATTATGGGCACCGCCCCCGCCTTTTTCTCTCTCTTCTGGTATAGTGAATTTATTACCCATCTCTCCCCACCGAAAACATAGCAATACTAGTGCTACTAGAGAGGTCGTGGAGGTAACGCCTACAGGAATAATAATTATCAGAAGGAACGACTACTAATAGGCTTCTCCTGTAAGGTTTGTTCGCCGGTGAGGAAGCGCGGTTAAGTTTGTGCTCGGGGTCAGATACTAGTAACAGAGTGGGAGGTTGTGATTTGCCTGATTGGAGGGTAGGTAATTTTCTGAGATTGTAGGGAGGTGCTCGCCGTGGGTGAGGGGTTAAAGGGCAAAGATATTGATGAGAGGGAGGATGGGTGGGTGGTCCGTTATTGCTGTTACTGTGCTAGGTGACTCGGCATTTCGTGGATTGTTGAGTCCCCTGCTTGTGGTGTGATACCGGGGCGACGGAACAGTGATTTATCACACTCGATAAAGCGACCCCCTCGGGACTATCAGTATGTGTCAAGATATATATCACCAACCCTAATTTAGTCTTGTTATCGTGGGAAATCTCTCGCTTCGTAATATGTCAGAGTTAGAATAATCTGGGAAAACAGAGTAAAACACACTAGGGTCGAGGTCCATGAAGCCTTCCAATGTCCCTACATATGGCCTTGCGCTTTTATTTCAAAGCTTTTTATGAAGAACTAGGCTCACTCTCAATATATTATGAGTATTCTGCATTTCTGCATGGTACGAATACAAAATGAAGTGTATTCAAGACTCAGAGGCACGCTGGGATGTGCCCTTTCCCAACAAAAACACCCAGCACTACAACAGACGCTTTCCGTCATGGATACCTTACATTTTCTTCTCGCATCACAGAAGATCACTCACTGAATCATAGCAATAAGTGTTGGAAATTGCGGTTGATGGCCGCACTTGATGCGGGATGTGCCCGGTCTTCAAGGCCGCACTGGTTGTCGTACGCACTAGTCAAGGGACGCGCAAGCTATGGCAACACTTCTATTCCCTTCTCTTTCCTTCCTCCCTACTTTCTTTCCTTTTTAATTTCTCTCTCTCTCTTAACTTCTTTCCTCAAGTTATCATAATCAATTATGATTCTCATCTCCGCTCAATAAAAACTTTAAGTCTCCACTTAAGCCATTCCTCTCCG
>Ga0307507_10005907_pt1 | contig 19479 bp, 15 predicted proteins | sample 7_EM_MG_FD_207223 | JGI IMG/M metagenome (GOLD analysis project Ga0307507, IMG submission 207223) | Populus trichocarpa ectomycorrhiza microbial communities from riparian zone in the Pacific Northwest, United States - 7_EM | ecosystem: Host-associated > Plants > Roots > Unclassified | place...
TTAGTTAAGAAAACTATAAACTTGAGGTGCAGCAATAGAACAGAAATTGAATTTATTGAAGGTCCTGTGGACATTACAGTTGATCCTTTAATTTACTATATTTCTACCCTATATCCGTAGCAAGCACTTCACCATGATCTACCCAGGAGGGGGGTATGCGGTTATATACAAAATGGTCGATGATGGTTTGTAGATTCATATTGGCGGCTCCATCGTCTGAAAGCCTCGTTATAGTAAAGGTAGGTCCCGTTTGGGGGACGAAGGGGTCAGATGGGTGCCGAGAATTGTGCTCCTCTATGGCCTCTCGGTACCGTCGAGGTAGTAAGAAGAGGATAGCAGAATATCGTCAAAATAGGGATGCTTTGGTCTCAGGGCCCAATGCCCTAGAGAGGCCATATCCGAATACTGAACGACGGTTTACACGGTGGGCGTAATCCACAACCACGCCCGTGTAGAAATTAGGTCCGGGTCGTCCGTATAAGGCCACGTATCTGGCCATTTCGTCAATGTTGAGTGCACTGTCTGCCCCAAGGTTAGGAAGGCCTGGCGGCTTTCCGGGGTCAGCCATTCGTGGGAGGAGATCAGTGGTAGTTGTGAAGTTAGGCATGAAATTCGGGTCGTAGACCCCAGGATCCATAATGAAACGCATTGTGTGGTCACGGATGTTCTCCGTGACGCCCCTCACGATGTACGCCAGTACGCGGTCATAATATGGGCAGTAGTCGTCGTGTAGGAGTTTGATGAGGAATTTGACCTCCCAAGCCATGCGGGGCATCCCTTTTGGGGATGCCTTGTCGAACTGTTGGGTAACGAAACCCCTTTCTCCCATTGGCGTGTTGCAGTCGTCATGCACGACCTGAGCGCCGTGGTGTAGTCGATGGTAGACCACATTGTTCCGCTGGGATACGTAAAACTGCTCAGATAACATATTACATAGGGTGTTATCCCGTTCATAGTTGCCATAGTGGGGAATTACTTCCCAGAAGGAGGGCACGATCATATCCAATTGATGCATTGTCATCATCTGCCTGTCTCGCTCCCGTTCCGCCTTCTTATTGTTGTACTTCACAATGGGATCGGCAGTCATGGTTCCTGGTGGCATCAACCGTACTAGGTTGATTCGAGGGGGCAGTCGTTCTGTGACCATTTCTGTATCTCCTTGCCCCCGAGGGGGTTCCAACGCCTTATCCGCTGTGGCCTGCATTCTGCCGAACTCGAGGGATAGTCCAACCGACGATGGTGTGGATACTTGCGATGGGGTTTTTGCAAAGATGTTTGCCTCTCGTCGTTTGGTCAGGCGGGAATCTTCGTCATCATTATCGTCGTCCGGTTGCCTGTTCCTCTTCTTAAGGGCGTTGTGGACCTGGTTGGTGAGTCGATGATTGTGGCTTTTCGACTGCTCCAGCATAAAGAGTAGATCGTCGATGATCTGTTGGCATGTTTCACCAAGTTGTCTGTCATCCGCGTCTGTGATGACTCCGGCCTTCCTTATCCAATCGGTCAGCAATCGTGTTGTGGATTCTGGGGAACTCTCGTCTGGGGAAGGTCAGCGCCTAGTGTGTGGATATGGGGGCGTCAGCTCATTCAGGCTTATGCTGCCAGTAGTGTGTGGTGTGGTGGTGGACATCGGTCGGATCCCTCTGTAGGATCCGCGTCCCCTTGTGTGTTGCATGGCGTTGTCGAAGATGCGATCTGTCATTGCTGTTGATCCTCACAGAGCAGTTGGTGGCTGTTGATGGGACCAACCTCCTTGATTCGGGTTGGTCCATGTGGATGGCAATGATGGTGTGTTGGAGGGTGATGATGACGAGACGAACGGGGTTGGCCTGTTCGCCAGTGGTTGGTCCCTCTGGCTCTGTGGTTGGGTGTTTGCCCAACCTGGTGAGCTGCGGTTTCCTGAGTTAGTGTTCCCCCAAGTATTCGTTCCTTCCTCTCCTATCCATACGCCTGGTGGTCCCCAGTTTCCCCCCCGTTCTTGATCCCTTTCAGGATCAGTAAAGTACCCTGAGGGCGGTTGGTTTCCTCCCGTAGATTGGCGTCCTCCACGTGGGTCGCGATGGTATCGACTCATGGGTGCGAGATAGGGTGAAGCAGTGGTGAAGGTAAGAGGGAATGGGGTGCTTCGTGTTGTTTGCACCCCTTATGATATTTTTGAGCTCCGCGATCACGTGGTCGGAGTTTCGATTTTCTTTTCGTCGCCTCGTGGTATCTCTAACTCCGCCGTGGAAGCTTGGCATAGTTATCTACTCCGTGTAGTTCCAGATACCTATTGAGTGCCACCAACTGGTTACAGTTGGCGTGTGTCTCCCATGTCATGTCCCCTAGGCTCCGTCTCACTTCGTATTCGATCTTTTTCCCTTTCCATCGGTGTCTGATGATTTCGTCTACAAACCACTCATGGTCATCTGTGACTCCGAAATCGTATGGTTCTGGTTGTAATCGATTCGGAAACGCCGAATCGCAAGAAGGGTGGTATGGCTTTAGTAGTGACTTGTGGAATGTTGGGTGAATCCAACGTTCCTGTAGTGCCGTTGGCAGTTCTAGGGTGTATGTTGATTTCTCCGGTATCGTCTCGGAGATTTTGTATGGTCCTATGTATTTTGGACACAGTTTCCTTGTTCGGTTTTTGGGCAAGTTAAGGTTCTTCGTTGACAGATACACAAGGTCCCCTTTCTTTGCTGCAATATCTTCTCCCTGTTTTTGGTTAGCATAGAACGTCTGGAGCGTTCTCGCCTCAATTATCGCATCGTGGGCTGCTGCTATGTTTGTCTTTGCTCGTGCAGCGAAGTCCATTATCCCTTTGGCTGTTGCCTTGTCATCTCGGAATTCCTTCAACACCTGTGGCATGTACCCATAATTCAGTTCGAATGGAGCGTATCCCGTTGATGTGGATACGCTCGAGTTGATTGCGAATTCTACCATGTCGATCTTTTCTACCCAATCTTTCTGGTCTGGGCGTATGGCTGTTCTCAAGATCTGTCCTATACTCCTGTTTGCCTGTTCTGTCTGTCCATCCATTTGGGGATGGAACGATGTAGACATGGTTAGTTTCGTTCTGATTAGGCAGTGTAGTTCTCTCCACCATTTCGACATGAATTTCGAGTTCCTGTCACTCACTATCAAACTCGGTAGTCCATGTAACCGGACCACTTCCCTCAAATATTTCCATGACAGTTCCCTCGCCGTTATACTCGTGTGAGTGGTTATCAGGTGGACCATGCTCGTCAGCCAGCATATAATTACCCAGAGGTAGTTTAGACCATTCACTTCGGGGAATGGTCCTATGAAGTCCATTCTGATGGAATCCCATAGCTTGGATGGAATCGGTAGGGGGTGTAGTTTTCCCGTTGGTTTTTGGTTCGACACCTTGGCCCTTTGACACTTCCCGCGATTCGTAATCCACTGGTTTAATCACCGGTGTTTTACAACATATAGTTTTGATCATTTGAAAGCATTTCTCGTGTATGGGTCTCCAGAAGAACGGTGCCCTGTTCTTCGTCATCGACATTAGAGGGCCAGTATAGGTGGTGACGTTAGGCAAGAAATTGCTAATGTAGTTCACCATTCCTACGAATCGTTGCACCTCATTGTAATTACGAGGTGTTTTCCAGTTGCGTATTTTGTCCATCTTATCAGTATCCATATGGATGCCGTTGTCGTCTATCATGTGCCCAAGACATTCGATTTCTTTGGCGTATAATTGGCATTTCTTCCATTTCAGGTACAACTGGTTGTCTCAGAGTTGTTCGAACACCGTCTTTAGGTGTCCTTCGTGTTCCTCTATCGAGTCTGAGTATATGAAGATATCGTCCAGGTATACGTGTATGTATAATCCTATCACATCCCTGAATATTGATGTCATCAACCTTTGAAAGGTTGTGGGCATGTTACAGTCTCCTTGTTGTACCACATTGCTATGGTACGTCCCCATTATTGTTGCAAATAGTGTTTTGTGGACGTCCTTAGGTTCTATTCGAACCTGCTCGTACGCATCCGCTAAGTCTATCTTGGATCTAAATTTCCCTCGTGCTACGTCTTCGCGTATCACCTCTTGGTCTGGCAACGGTGTGACGTCTTTCACCGTGTTCTCATTTCTTTGCCTGGCATCTATTACCATTCGTATATGTCCATCCTTTTTCGGGATGCACATCAACGGCAGGGCTTGGGTACCGGTAGCTGGTACCCACCACTTGGCATTTACATATCTGTTGAGTTTCTCTTGGAACTCTTTCCTTACGGTTGCTGGGCAGCGCGGTAAGTAGTACATGTGCTTCTTATTTGGTTCTACCAGGTTGATCTCATGATTTACTGCCCTTAGTGGGGGTAGTTTTTCGGGTACTCCCTGCAGTATATCTTGGAATTTATCATGCCAATCTTGTCTTAGTTTGGCTAGGTGGGCCTCTTCGTCTCTCAATGAGTTTTCTTGTCGATGTTTATCTTCTGTTTTATGTGGTTGGTATTGCCTTTTTAGTTTCTCGATTGCTTCCACCGATTCGTCGATTGTTGGTAGCGAGAACTTCTGCTCGTTGTCTTTCTTCTTCTTTGGTCGATCGTGCATTCGTGCGATCGATTCCCTTGGCCCAAATATTTCGTGGGCGAATGGGTGTCGGTAATCCTCCTTTTCTGGCGCAAACTGTGGCCAGTTGTATTCCCATTGTGCAGCTATTATCTCGTTCAACTCTGGTGGTAGTTGTGGATTCCTTATCCATTGATGTTCCGGTGGGGGAACAGGTATATCCCACAGTTTTCTTTTTGTTGGGTTCCCTTGTTGGGAAACCTTTGTTTTTCTCTCTGAGGGTCCTGGTGGTTGGGTTTTTTTGTTGGGTTCCTCCATTCTCCCCCCGTTCGGAAGTGATAAGAATTCACTTTCGGGCATCATAATTGCTTCACTCTTGCTTGTTAGTACCCGGCGTTGTGGGTCCTCCTCTTCCGGTAATTCTTCTATCGTCACCGCTCGCCTCTTGGACACCGTTTTGCTTGATCCTGCAGTTGCTGCTGTCGTGTCTATGATGTCCATTCTTGCTTTCGCAAGTCATTCTGCCTTTTTATCTGTAGTTCGCTGTCGCCGTGCGAACATTTCTGCTTCTTTAGCGGATTCCGTGACTGCTGGTATCCGTTTTCCATTGATTATCACTTTGTTGTTCTTGAAGTCAAGAACAACTTGGTTTCGCCTCATGAACGGCGTTCCAATGATCATTTCATAATGATCGAAGTTAGCTATGTCAACGTATATTGGCATCTTATCTCCTTTGATGTTAATGTTGACATCTGCTCCGTACTTTATTTCAGAACGGCTCCCAACTGTTCCTAGTTGCAGCACATGTGGGTCCTTCAATTCGTCTACCAGAATCCGTGCTATCTCAGCAAAAGATGGCATGATTCCGGTCGTTGTGCTTCCTGAGTCCCAGAGCATCCAAGCTTTGAGATTGTTGATCTCCACCCAGGTGGCTAGGCACCTTTTTTCCTCCTCTGAGTACTTCGGTCGCATCCTAGTCTTTCGGGATGGGATTAACTTGTGCTTCCGAGTCTTTATCCCGTTCGATGTTTCGTTCCCCTTTAATGGGAACACCACTGTTGCGGTTATGTAATCATCCTCTGTGTCATATTTCATCATTCCTGATGTTTCGGTATTGTCATATGTTCGCATGCCGAACATGTTTTCATTTTCATCTTCCTCATAGTATTCATTTTCCATTGGTACCTCTACCTCAATCCGTTCATCCGGACTCTGTTCTTCGTTGCCTTCGGAGATCGAAGATAGTTTATCACTCTCGTCTCCCTTGTTGGCCGAATGGTCTTCCTGCCTTTCCTCATCCGATTCCTCATGTGCGGATCATGCTGCCCTTACAAATGTCTTGTTCTGTCTCGGTTCGGGACAGTTTCGGCTGTAGTGGTCCAATGATCCACAGTTGAAGCAACCATTGTTCGCGTTATCACCTTTTGCTTTTACTGGCTTTCTGGGCCATTGTTGTTTCGGCTTGTCATGCCTTGCCATGGCATGATCATATTTCTTGTCCTGGATCTTGGCCTTGTTCCAAGGTTTCGTTTGTGCGAAACCCTTTTGGAACCGTTCGTATTTCTTATTGTCATCCTGCGTAGTTTCTTTGTCGTTGGACCTCCTGAAGTTGTTTTCTCCCTTGCTATGGGGAGGAGTTCGCGTGTTCACGTTTTAAAGGTCTCGACGTGGAACGGACTTCGTCGTTCTCCTGTCCATGTAGTAGTTCTCGTTCTTCTTCCTCTGTTCAATGTCTATCGCAGTGGCTACGAATTCCGATAGATTGTTGACCTCGGGCAATAGCCCTTGCAGGTTCAATAATTCTGATATCATATATTGTGGTATCTTATTGAGGAAAATCGATAACATTGTGTAATCATCGGGGAATACTGCCATTCCTCCGGCGTGTTCCAGCATACTATCATACATTGTCTGTATACCGTCCCTTGGTATATATTGTACCTTGTTCAAATTTTCGCGTGCATTCTGCATGGATGAGGGATGCACGAATCGCGTGTATAATCTGTGGATTACGTCCTGGAATGTCCAGTGCTCAATTTCTCTATTCACATGTGTTACGTGTCTTAACATCCATTTATGAGCAGCTCCTTCGAGCTGCTCTAATAACAACATTACTCTTACTCGATCGATCTCAGGTCTGCTCCTGCCCAATCTCTGCAGGGCCAATCGGTTCACTGTCGTGGCTAACCACTCCTCCAAATCGATCATTTTTGATGATCCACTGTACTTGGCCGCGTCGTTCCTTTCGAGTTTGAAGAAGGGTTTATATCCATCAGGTAGGGGTAATTCCTGCCCCAGTGCGTCCTCGATTATCTTAGACAATCGGTCCTTCATATTGGCCTGGTGGTTCTCCTTGGCTTCCCGTATCCCTTGTGCCCCAAATATGGGGTCATGCAAGGTTGGCATTGTGGGCATACCGAATCCTTGGTGGCTTCTTGCGATAGGAGAAGGTCCGGGCATGCAGTTGACTCGATCGCGTGTGCGATCGAGCCTATCGTCTTGGGTTCCTCCTTGGTTAGATTGACCAAGGGGGGTGAATGTTATTCGTGATACTCCGTACGGTCTATGGTTTCAATAATTCACGAAACCGGTGTTCGTAGGTGGCGCAAATGTCAAGTGTGTACCCTCGTTCTTGTATACTTTGCCTTCCGTGTTTCCATCCTTTGACAGCACGGGTGGCGGTGATGTGCTCCTACGGCTCGATTGTGGGTCCTGTTCTAATTTTGCCTGTTGCCCTCGTACCCTCTTGCCGTCTACAGGGTACTTCCATTCGTCGACTGGCGCATTTTGTTTGTCAAATAGTATCCCTTGTTCGGGAATACGTGTACTCCCAAATAGTTTCATTTCTCCTTCCTGTCGCATCGTCAACTCGTATCTCTTATTCCAGTCATCACTTTTGTTGTTGTCGACCGGTGGTCTGATGGTCGTCCCTTTCGGGGTGACCGTGTCTTCGCGGTCGAGCATCCTATCAAAATGGACACCTCTCGGGTCATGGTCCATCATTTCGTCGTGGATGCTCTCTACTGTGATGGCCTCCGCCATTACTATCCTTGCCGTGTCTGCGTAGGAGTCCATAAGGAGAGTGCTGGTCCGGGAGCTGATCTTGTTTTGTGCAGCCTCAAGGTATTGGTCGGCGATACTATCTGCTGCCGTCATCAATAGGCTATCAAACTCCTCTTGCCTGAATCTTAATTTCAAGATTCTGCTGTGGTCGTTGACCACAGCGTATGCTTTCTCTTGGATCCACTTCTGCCGTTTTGCTTTGTATATCCCTTTCCTTTTCCAAAGCATGGAAAAGTGACTTTGCACGTTGCTCCATCCTACAGCAGAGTTCTCCTCGCCAGAGGATAACTTGTCCTCAGGCTCGATGTTCATCAGTCCCACGTCGCCATGCCGGCGTGGTGTGGGTGCGAATATGGCGGAAGCCCTACGGCCTTCGTCTCTCGCCTTCCCCTTCTCTTGTCCAATGGTTGACGTCTGTGACATGGCAAATGGCGTCGATACCACTTCGCCTGTCCCTACGGCTGTACCGTAGGGTGCTGGAGTGCTGGGTCTTGATCCCGTGCGTCCCTGTCTGTCTCTGTCATGTGGTTCCGTCGGTGACATGTTCGAGTTTGTTCTCGAGTGTTGTTGTTCGGGTTTCTATGATATAATCAGTAGACTTAAAAAAGTGTAAAACTTACGGGTTTTACTGGGTAGAGTCACACGCACCAACTAAGTCTAACCAATGTATATCGGTAACCTAGTTTAGTACAATTGTGAGCTCTACCCGTTAAGGTAGAGCGATGTATCAATATATATACAACCCCACGTGACAACGGTAAATATAGACACATAATTACATAAGGTGATTGTGCATAGTGAAGCATAAGGTATGAGGGTCAGAGCCCTTACAGCTTTTCTGCAGTTCTGGGCTTCCACACAGCTCAGTTATGGCCAGGGCAAGTAGGTGAATTGATAATTAGACACTATGGCAATATACTGCCTAAATTTGATATGCTTTGACATGCTTTACAGGGAGTTATTCCACAAATAGTAGTGAAATACTCAAAAACAGAAAAAGTGCACTTGAATACCTATCCCTCCACATCAGATATGGCCAGAGCAGGTAAATGGTTTTGTATAACAGTACTATGGCTATATTATTACCAACTTGCAGTTATATATGTGCAGTTCATGTGGTGTTATTCTCAAAATAGTAAGCTGATACCCAAAACAGGCAAAAAGTGCATTCAAATACCCTTTGCTACACCTCAACTGTGAACAAAGTGCATTGGCTGTTCTAATTAGCATATTAGAGACTACACATTTACCAATTATCAGCCAGTTCTGGGGTGTATCTGTAGTGTTATTCTCAGAATGGTAGCAATATACCCAAAAACAGAAAAAGCACACTCAGATACCTGTTCCAGTACTTTAACTATTGCTGAAGTGCACATATTACAATGTGTAACAGTAGTAGGGGTATACACATAACAATTTTTAGACAGTTATGAGTAGACTCTGTGGTGTTATTCACCAAATAGTCCTCCTATAAAAAGTGCACTTAAGTACTGAGCCATACCCTTCAGTTTGTGTCAGGAAAACCTTATGAACATTTGTATATATGATAGAAGAACACTGGTACCAAGCCATATGAAATTCTATTATGATTTCATTAAGTTATTTACCAAAAAGTGCAAAAATGATGATGTTGGAACACTGGATGTTTTGGCTTGAACATATTTTTCCTTTCTATTTCTTACTCTGTTAATCTACTTAGACAGACATGTTAGATTATGGGAGGGTGTTAGAGTAATGGTCACATGTGACTGTATATATATAGATTAGATTTCCCACCTTACATAAGTCCTTAGCTTCTTACTTTGAACTTCAGGACTTTCAGAGAAACAAATCCAGCAGTGGAATGTCCAGTATCAACACAATCACCATGGGAGACATCAGTGTAGGTGAGGAAAAGCTCATTGCTAGCCAAATTGTCTTGGTAAGTCATGTTGTGATCAGCAGTGCCCTTGATATAGCAGAGAAGATGTTTGAGTGCTTTCCAGTGTTCTGGACCAGGATTGGAGTTAAAGCATGCAAGATAGGCAACAGAGTGGGAAATATCAGGTCTGGTTATAATAGCAAGATATTGGAGTGAATCAACTGCACTGAGATAGAGAACTTGTCTTTTTCTTCCTGTGTGCTTGGGAATATGAAATGTGATAGAACAAGTTTGGGAGGCATCCATGTTTGGACTGGTTTGCAGTCACTCATACCATACTTTCCCAGAAGGTCCAGAATGTATTGGTATTGATGTAGCTTGAGTGTGTGAGATCAACTGGTGATGTTGCTGTGTACTTGGCAAGGCCAGAGAAAATGTGCTCATCAAATTCAGCACATTCAGAGATGGTGTACTCCTTTGTGGAGGGATTATAGAATGTCCAGCTCTTGTAACCACTGGGATAACCAACAAATACACATTTTTCTATGTGGGGTTGAAGAGAGCGGCACTTGTCCTTTTGGATGAAGACATATGCCAGGCATCCCCAAATGTGAAGGTGAGATACATCTGGTTTGCGCTTGAACCAGGCCTCATAGGGAGTCATGCTCTTGAGAGAGGATGTAGGAAGGTGATTCCAGATATGGATTTGAGTAGTGAGGATCTCCCTCCAAAGTGAAGGTGATAACTTTGCTTCAAAGAGCATGGCTGAGATCTGCCATGGTTTGATTAGCTCGCTCTGCTACACCATTTTGCTGTGGTCTATTTCAAGTGAAATGGCGCCTGTGGATGTCACAGGGCATGTTACGCTGTTGGTGAGAGGTAGATGATGGACAGTAGAGTGGCAGAAATGAGGGGAGATAACCAAATAAGAAGAGCGCGGCTTCAACTTGTGTGTTGTGCCCTTGTTATATGCTATGCTCTTATTTCAGAATGTCAGAAGGGAAAGGAAGTGTGTGGAAGCAGACAGACATGAACAGGAGTGGTCTGTAGTCAATATTCAAGCTAAAGGAACATACATGGGAGCCGGAACATATATACAAACAGATGTAAGGATGTACAAATGGTAAGGTATCAGCGGAAGTGAGTGGAAGGCTCAATAAAGATAAAATACAGTGTCAGAAGTGTGCCAAAGCATGGGAAACATGTTCCGAAGCGGAAGTGCAGAAGTGCAGGAAAAACATTGGAACAGGTGCAGAAGCACTGTAGCAGGTGGAAAATGACAGAAAGGGTGCAGAAAGATGTAGAAAGGGTGCAGAAAGGTGAAGAAAGGGTGCAGAAAGGTGAAGAAAGGGTGCAGAGCATGCAGAAAAAATATCAGAGGTGAAGCAGAAGCCAGTGAGAGGGTTGGGTGACATGCAGGTGTTGTCATGGCATGTGACAAATTTGATAAATGCATTGGACATGTATTCCCCCCCTTTGTCATCCTGGAACTCCTTCATTTTTGTTTGGAAATGGTTTTCCACGTATGCCTTGTAAGTTTTGAAAGCCTCAAATGCATCACTTTTCCATTAGTTTCATAGCAGCATGGTGAGAGGTTGCATTACCAATGAAGGTCATCCAATAGCAATAGCCTTATGACCTTCTCTTGTTGCAACTGGAAGCCCTCAGGGCCATGCAAATCAGAGTGAACCAACTCGAGTGGTTGAGTAGCATGTGAAGAGGATGATGGGAAAGGATTGGAGTGCATTTTGCTAGCAAGGCAGAATTCACAGACAATGTCTGGTTTTGCTGATGAACCAAAGGTCATACCAGTCATCAAAGCTTCCTTGTGCATCTTGGTGATGTCTGCCAGATTGTGGTGGCAACAATGATGATGCCAGAAAGAGTTAGAGGGAGAGTGGAGACCCAGTTGGCAAACTCAGAAGATGTGGAACCAGAGAGGTGAGCACAGTTGGATGACCCAATTGGAGCACAGAAAAGTGTTCTGCTATCACAGATAAAGTCCATTTGGTATGAGTTGATGCGAATTTCAAATCCCTTATGCTTGATGAGATATACTATAGGCAAGAGAAGAGGTTGTTTTGTAATGAAGGTACATGAAGGACTCTAGTAAACTCTACAGGCTGAGTAGCCTTTCCACTAATAACTGGATTGAAAACCACAGTTCCCACTTCAGAATGAATAGATAATAGTATTCTATTGTCAGCTAATCTGATTGGCATGTGAAGGAGGGAGTAATTCCACACCCAATGATGATGAGGAGTCATATGAGAAGTCGCTCCTGTGTCTGCAAGCCAATTGGAATTAGGAGAAGTGGAAGAAGAGAATGTAGAGCTCTCAGAGCACTTGCATTGCCAGCAAACTCAGTGACCTGGGACACAGATGCAGTATCTTGAGGATGGGAGTTGTTGTTGTTGTTGGACTTGTTTTTGCCCTGGTTTTGCGATTTTTGAGGAACTGATTCTTAGTGTGAGCATACTGCCTGCAGACATCTTGGGAATGGCCAGAGAAGCCACAAGATGTGCATGTGGCAGGAACAGCAGCAAGAGCGCTCCCCACAGCAGGAGAATTATCCTGGTATCATCTGCACTGGTTATCCTTGCGATCAAACACATTTTGAACAGTTACTTTGTCCAGATCGTCCTTGAGCAAGAGGGAGAAGACAAATGAGTTGTAATCATCAGAAAGTGCTCTAATAAGTGTCATAGAAGCGAGTTTGTTGTCCAGCTTATCCAGAGTGAACTCAATGGATCACAAATGTGGTGTATAATCTTGTCCACACAGTTAATAAGCAATTGCAGGTCCTCTTCATCGCGTTTCCTGATGGAAAACAGGTCATTATAAGTATTGAAATGAGTACCAGGTTGTTTCTGCATGTGAACTCCTTCCAATACCCCCACATCTTCAGAGCATTGTCCTTAATCCCTCTGAAATGCACCCTCAGAGTTGGATCAACAGATAATATCAACAGCTTTGTCTGTCAAGACCTGGTATGCTTCGAGTTTATCCTCTTCCCCTTTCTTGTGTGGTACACTGATTGTAGGGGCTTTAGATGCGCCAGAAATGATGAGTCGGAGTGTCTGAGCACAATATCAAGCCTTCATGTCACCACTCCAAGTGTTGTAGTTGGTGGTGTTGAGTTTGTCAAAAGATGAGATAGAAGAAGTCATGTTGTGATGAGTAGGGTGGAAGAACAAGCAGTGGGATGTCGATGAAAATCAAGGTGAATGTGTGGAATCATGCAGAGACATGTAGAGATGCAGCAGGAAGTGTTTGAAAGCAGTAGAGATTGAGTGAGATCAAAGCCAATAAGGGCTCGAGTTAAACACACTGAGCTTCAGTGTGCTTCAAAGGAACTAGTGGTCAGATGTCAATGTAATCAATACAGGACATCTACAGTAAATACATGCAGGGATGTGACAGCAAGTGTTTGATCACAATGGAAACTGAAGTGGTTGAAAGGGAACTCAAATTTCACAGAAATGCAAATTAGATTGAAATAAGGAAGTGTGTGGTTCAAAGGAACAGAGTTGATGTGGTTGAATGAGAGTCGGATTTAGTGGAAATGCAAGATGAGATGTGTTGCAATAGAGGTGAACCAGTTCCCAGAGCAATTTGTGATCCTGTACAGTTACTTGGACACAAATCGCAAGGAAGCATGCTTAATAAGGCTGATATAGTTTCTACAGAAGTGGAGGATGCAGTCTAGAGGCCAGGGCCTATAATCTGTTGCTCTGAGGGTCTGAAGTCCGAAGTTAGAAGCTCCTTAAAGAACTTAAGGTGGGAAACCTAAATCTATATATGCACTGTGACATGTGACCATTACTCTAACAGCTTCTCTTCCAACACTTCAAATGTCATGACCTTTCCTACTTGGTGTTTCAGTTGAAATGGACCACTCCACTCACTGGACCTTCTGGAAAAGTATGGTATGAGTGACTGCAAACCAGTCCAAACTCCATTGCCTTCCAAACTTGTCCTATCACATTCCATATCACCAAGCACACAGGAAGAAAGAGACCTCATGGCTGAAGTACCCTATCTCAGTGCAGTTGGTTTACTCCAATATCTTGCCATTATGACCAGATCTGATATTTCCCACTCTGTTGCCTATCTTCCACTGCTGTATTTGTAACTATGATGGCAGGGGGAGCAATAGGATGGTACAGCAAGTTGCAAACCACTGAGACAGAGTATATGGCAGCTGTAGAAGCAGGAAAGGAGAGTGCATAGATGAGAAACATCCTCTCAGAATTTGGCTATAATGTACAGGAACTCTCCACCAGAGTAGATTTGAAAGGAGTCCAGATATAGGTGATGTGGTGCATGTCCAAAGGCGTCTAGTGTGCTACAGCAACATAATTTCACAGCAAAATAAAATATACTTGTCTTCATGTAGATAGCTCTATTTGTACAGATAGTTTTTATAGTATAGGCAAAATTAATCATACTCACCCCAATTCTGCCATGTGCTCCAGCACTCCAGATCTAGAACATCTTGTCCTTAGTCTTTCAAAAATTTAGAGAGAGGTGCAAGCAATTGTGTGACATAATGTGACATGCTCCATCCATTTGCACAAAGACACTATTCTAATCTACCACACTCTCTCCCTCCAGTATGAAATGCTTGCCGCTGTTGGAAGTGGTGGACTTATGATCTACAAGTTGGATATACATTGAAACCAGCCAACTTCAAGCAATTATTCATTGGAAGAGATATGGTTAGGCTAGGCTCCATGGCACCCCTACTCAACACTTTCATATCAATAAGAATGGAGAGAAAGCAGCCAAACACTGTGCACTTCTTTACAAGGATATGGTTGTGGTATCAATAGTAGATCTGAATCAGATACTGTAGGGCAAGCTAGTGTTTTGTAGGTCAATTTGTTGCTCTTGGTGTCTCACAAAATGTTTTACTCATTGATAGGGCAATTCTACAGGTGAAACCATTAGCATTGATAAAGGCCATGAGAAGAGTGTAAGGCACTTTCTGTTAGGATAAACGAGAGGAGTTGTTATTGTGGAGATAGACATGGACTGACCAGACTCAGCTAACTGTGAGGAGAGGTAACTCATAGTATTTAAGTCCAAGTGAACAAGGTTGCAGCCTTGAGTGCTGGGCTTATATACTAACTACTATACAAACGAGTACAAATGCTGACTAAACATTGATCAACAGGTGATAATGAAATATGATAGAAGTGGGACCAGGAGATGCATTTAGCGTAGTAACAGATACTAGATTACTTACTTCCAACACTTTCTTTATTCACTGGAGTAGCCAATTTTAATTGTCCAGCTAGGGGACTGTCCAGCACTGAATCCAGTTTCTAGAACCTTTGTGATCACCAACCTCATAGATGATATTGATGTATTCTCTTTGCCAAACATTGCACATCTTGGCATCATTAAACAGAAATTCCAGCCAAATTTCAGCATCACAATAGATGTCATCCTTCTTGGTGCCAGGCACATTGTTTCCAGTGGTCATGGTCAGGTTTGGATGAATGAAGCAGATACACTCCATTTTATCTGGACTTCATAGTGAAGAATCCTTCAGTGAGTATTATCTATTTGGTTGATCCACCACTGTTTCAGTATGAGGTCTTGTGTTGTCTATATTGATAAAAACTGATTTATTGGATTAGGCCTCACTTTCTGCAGGATTAATCTTGGCAGGAGCAGACAATGGCTCACTTATGTTATGGAAATTTTGGATTGTGAGTGATTCAGACATTGCTCAAATCGGTGTTCTGATCAATTTATCAGCTCAACCCAATGTCACACAGACGGTGGTCTAACTTCCATGCCATATCACTTCCCTCTCAACATACTCTTCTTTGTGCCTTTTTGATTTTTATTGCAACACTCTATGTACTCCTCATTTACGTAAGCATTTCATATCTCATAAGTTATCAATCCAGTTGGTCAACAATTCCAAGGATCTACAGTGTACATTATTATTAATCCACCATAAGTTCAGAAAGAATAGCTTGCTCCCCCTGCAATTTTGTTCCTTTCAATACCATATGAAACTAAGTGGAATAAAAATAGATCACCTTTTGCTAACACCATTTATGTCAAAGCGATTAATTATTAAAAGTGTGGATCAAAGGTTAATATCTGGGCTAAAAAGATGGTTGGATCAAAGAGGTATTGTTTTGGATCCTTCAGAAACTGAACAAGATTGTTCACCCAGTAGAGGGCATGAGCCATAAAGGACAGTTTGGTAGCCTCATTGGTGATTAGAGTTGGTGTCTATGCAAAGGGAGACTTATAAGAAATATAGGTCTTTTTGCCTGAGTTTCAGTGGACGGTTATGCTTTGGCCTATTCCAGTTGTTCATGGGAATATCCAATGGACTAGAGGTGCTTGAGGTTGTGTGCGAAGGTTTGAGCAGGTTTGGGTAAACGGTTCTGAAGATATTAAAATAAGTGTCTTAACGTTGTGGACGATGGTGACAAGACAAGAAGGTGATTGTTTGAGATAGTGCGTAGAGTAGCGTACTACTGATGAACTGATGTGGAATATTTGGGATCACTGCTGGTTGCCATTATGAAGATACAATTAATGTGGAAACTACTCTGGACGTTGTTGACGATGATGACGAGACCTATCTGAGGACTGTGCTGACTGACTGAGATGGTGAGAAAGAATGTAGGGGTGTTATGCTTGTTCTGGAAAGACTTGAGCTTGGCTGTAAGCACAATATAGATGTTGGAGGTGTTTCAATAGTCTGTCTTGCAGATGGTTGTTGGTGTAGATAATCAGAGAATATGGTAAGTTGTCTGATGAGAGGTCTGACTTCAGCTTTATAAGAGAACAAATGTGTGCGTGACATTGGAAGGACTGACCATCTAATGAAAAGCATGCAAGGCTTCTGATTGATATGAAGTAGCTCATTGACAATCAGGTTTGGAGTGTGGGTTTTGAAAGCACCAGTATCCAATATAAGATCAACTAGTCAAGTTGGGTGCCTTATCAACAATCTGTGAAATGGTGGTGAACACAAAATATAATAGTAGTAGTAGTTTCCAAAAACTCATGCTGAGCTGAAAGAGATTATGCCTTTTTCTGGCCAAATGAGAAATTCAAGCATCTCAATGTTCTCGTATTCTAGATGAACATGATTCAGTCTTATGAGTAATAATAGAATCACAATTCACTATTACCAAGCCAAATGTTGTCCATCACAGTCCAGTTGATCCAGAAGCAATCTTGGGAGATATGTAGCTATTGTGGAAATATTAGCCGACTGACCAGAATTCAGCAGTATATGATAGGGAAATGAATAGATATCTGAATCCAGGTGTTGAAACATTCCTGTGCAGGTTATGAGCAACCTGCCCACTTACAGATCTGACTCCATTACTGCATCACATCCCAGAGTTCTGTTCACAAGTGAGTCTGTTCTTTCTTTCCTCTGGCTAGTTAGTCCAAGTGAAGACTATCAGGAAGATGAGGAAGACAAGGCTGGTGATCCCTATAATAATAGGATGCCAATGAGGAAAGAGAAGTGAGTGGCAGAAAATTTGCTACATATAAGTGATAATTATTATTATGGGATTTGCACATCCTCACTGTGGTAAAGGCCAAGTTTTTAACTGAATCTGGCTTTTATTTGTCTAACAAGAAGATTCAGACAAGTTTTCAACTGCCAGATGGTGCAAACCCATTATCTGTCAAGTCCTATGCTAATCATATTAGTAAAGGACCATCTCAGGACCACCCTTTGTTGAGCTGGAGCCATCTAATTTCACATCCTTGGAATGTTGTCTTTGTTCAAATCCTGACATTGAAGTTTTGTGATTTTGCTATTCAAAATGGATTGTCAAAGCTTTTGCAACTTCTCAAATCCTCTGAATTCTCTCAACAAGCAAGCATGTCTTCTTTTCTCAATGAACTTGGAGATTTGGAGAAGTTGATCACTAAGAATATTGGGTATCAGCAAACCAGCTTCACACTACAATGCACAACATTCATTCAATGCATGAGAAGACAGAAGCTGAGATTAGGGGCTATATATTAAGCAAGACACTTGCTGAAAGGACTCATGCACATTGGAATGAAAGGAGGAGAAATGTAAATTGTTTGATATGCTTCCTCTGCTTATATTAACATTATTTTATCTAGTTATTTGTTTGTAGGGCCAGTATTATTGAAGAGCAGCTGCAGACATTTCCTCTGATGAGATGGATATAGAAAAGGCCCTTGCTTTGGAATGGTCTGTCACTTTATTGATTGTCATTATAATTCAAGAATGATCACTGGAACACTCAAGAATTCTGCACCTCTCAAGCAAGAACAAGAGTCCTACAAGTGTAATGCACTTGCACCTTCTTGACCTATCAATTTCTACAATAAAGAGATTGGTGGGAATTATCTTCAGACTCTTGAGGCAAAGCCTGTAATGTCAATTCCACAGGTGAACTTCATAATCCAGGAAACCTCAGAAATATCACTGAATTTGACAGGTATTCATGCCAGGACCAGGGATGGATGTTGACTTCTAAGTTGGTATGCAAGTATGGATATAGGAACAATGGATACAGTGTCTGTAGACTTGTCAATAGAAAGTATGTATAGCTACTGGTGACTATCAAAATACAGTACAAATGCAACTTGATTCTTGGAAATTGAGAGACGATGTACAAACCCAATTTTGTAAGCAATTCTGCATTACATATTATATATATAGTCAGACATGTCAATGACTGAGCAGCAATAAGTAGACTACAATCTTAGGGAAAAAAGCTTTCAAGCAGGTTCCCATGATGGGATGTCAACTTTTCATGATAATGAAAAGTAGTATTATGTAACACAATCTTACTTTGCCTCTATTGACACTGTTGTCCATTTGAGATCTTGTTTCTTGTCCAGCCCCAACATCTGCCATGGACCATACATAGCCCAATGTCATCTTGGAGTACCATCTGGTAAGTCATTTTCTTCATTCACACACACCAGCAGACCAACCTCTTATGTGTTCCCCTCTAGATATTGAAAACCCATTTTACAATGTGTCACACCTGTGTGCTCAAGAAATTGGGTGACTGTAAAGGTGGTATAGGAAATTATCAGCACAATCATGTTTTCTTACAACACCCAACTTGCATCATATGTGGATGCACATGATTTTTGAGCTTGTGACCTTGGAGCCAGTGGACTCTAAATTGATCAGGATTCTTTGCTTTATACTCTGTGAAAGTTGTTCAAGTTCTCAATCAGTAAGTTACAGTGTGATAAGACACATTCTTTCACAAAGAAGCTCAGAATGTGGTTTTGTGTCATGCAGGGAAATTGCTAGTGGGAATGTTGTCAGGAATTCAAATTCTCAAGTGACCTCAAACAGATATCTCATCTTGACAAATCATGATAGGTGTGGACATTGATCGAGACATAGTAATGGATGAGCAGGAGAATGAGGTTCAGACATGGGATGTACATCTGGTACATCTTTACAGGAGGTGTCTTCTGTTCTATGTGGAAGATGAAGTGTGAAGTCACCTCGACTTATGATCACAAGAGGAGAGCTTACTGAGTGCGACATGTTCTCCTATTAGGATGGCAACTGCAAGAAAGAAGATCAATAGTGAGAGTGCTCTTCCTTTAAGAACTGAACACAAACCTGGCATTCCCAATGGCCACAGTGATAGCCATGGTTGTGATGCTCTTGGCTCTACCAGAAAAGTATATACTGTATGGGTTGCCAGGTCATCGTAATTTGCCACTTTCATCAGGTGCCTGCGATGGGATCGACCTCACTCTGTCACATCCCTTATGTAGACCACTTTGTACCTTAGTCTACTTGTATGCACTCCATCTCTTACTTAAGCAATAGATGTCACAGGTTGGATTTTCCTACCCTACAATTCCCTTCTGCCCCCATTGTTCCATATCCTTTGTCCCTTTGACCCCATTATTCCTTTGTCCCCATTCTCCATTGTCCTCCAGTCCTTTGTCCCTCCAGTCCTTTGTTCCTCCAGTCCTTTGTCCCTCCAGTCCTTTGTCCCTCCAGTCCTTTGTCCCTTATTCCTTT
>Ga0307507_10005908_pt1 | contig 19477 bp, 17 predicted proteins | sample 7_EM_MG_FD_207223 | JGI IMG/M metagenome (GOLD analysis project Ga0307507, IMG submission 207223) | Populus trichocarpa ectomycorrhiza microbial communities from riparian zone in the Pacific Northwest, United States - 7_EM | ecosystem: Host-associated > Plants > Roots > Unclassified | place...
TACACAATATGATTTCTATAGTTCAATTAATAGTGCAAATGTATTTTGAAAAGCTTTGGATAAAAAAGCTCAAGGTTAAAATTATTGTTATGAAATATTTCATAATCAATTCATTTTTAGATTTTAAGATGGTTGACTTAATAAATGTTATGGGTCAAGTTCAAGAGTTTTAACTTACACTGCATAATTTATATAGAAGATATGGTTGTAGTTTATAATCTTAGAGAGAATTCAAGAACTAACTTAACCATAAGAGCAAGAAAATGAGAGTGGAAGAACTCATCTTGATGATATGAGTAAAAGAGGATAATAATTTTTCGAAAGAAAAGCTAACTCTTATGGTATAAACTCTTAAGCAAACTTTGTGGAATAAGTGGCGAAGTTCCATAATAAAGGCTAAAAGAAAAAGTTTGTTGGGGAAGGAAAAGTATTTCCTAAAGTATTGCCAAAAGATTTAATAGCAAATATTTTATTTGCAAAAAGAAACACCCAACCAAAGGTTGCAGAAATAGATCTTGGAAAAGTAACACAAGAAAGGGAATGATTGTTGAAGTCAATATCAATGAGGTTGATGACCTCACTAATGGGATTTAAAAAATAAACATATTCATTGTTGTTTCTAAAGAAAACCTGATAAAATATATCGAGGAGCGTGGATTGATATTATTGTAACAAGACATGATTGCACATTGAAGATGATGTTTTCCACGTGAATGGTGAACACTTATACTTGAAAAATTCATTAATATCCAAAGTACTAGATTTTAGGAAGGTCATACTAAATATGACTTTTGAAAAACTTCTGACCCTTAACAATAGGCTTCATGTTGTTGATAATAGGATGAACTTAATTTTTGGTTCATTATTGAACAAAAATGGGTTTAAGTTGGTTTTTTAGAGTGAAAATTTTATACTTATTAAAAATGGAGTATTTATAGGATATGAGTATGTTACTAAAGGCCTCATCAAAGTAAATCTGATGACTATTATAACCATGGGTGGGAGAATAATAATAATGCATATTTTTTTTACCTTTCTAAGTCTTGTGACACATGGCATGACTGGTTAGGCCATGTGAATTATAATTCTATACAAAGGTTAATAAATCTTAATTTATTACCTAGCATGATATTTGATAAAAATCATAAGTATGAGGTTTGAGTATAATCAAAATTCACAAAAACTTATTTTCATTCAATTAAAAGAAATAGTGAACCTCTATGTTTAATTCACTAGGATATTAGTGATTTAAAGTTTGTGCAAATAAGAGGTGGAAAAAAATATCACGCCACTTTTATAAATGATTGCATGAGGTATTGCTATATTAATTTGCTTAGAAGCACAAATGAGGCTCTTGAAATGTTTATGTGTTACGAGAATAAAGATGAAAATCTATTTGACATGAAAATAAAGGTAATAAAAAGTGATAGAGGTGGAGAATACAAAATATCATTTGGTGAATTTTTTTTCCAAAATGGTATCATCCACCAAACTACCGCTCATTATTCACCTACATAAAATGGCATTACAGAACCTAAGAACTAAAAATTAAAAGAAATGATGAATGTCATGTTAATAAATCTAGGAGTACCTTAGAAACTTGTGAAGGGAGACAATTTTGATTACCAATTATATATTTAACATAGTGCCCCTTAAAAAGCACATAAGATACCATATGAATTATAGAAAAGTAGAAGACCTTCTTACAAATACCCTAACATTTAGGGGTATCTTGCAAATGTGCAATTACCTGATCTCAAAAAGATCAAGATAAGATCTAAAATTATGGATTGTGTATTTATCATATATGCTTATAATAATAGTGCATGTTGATCTCTTGTACACAAATCAAGTATTAAAGATATTTATCCTAATATTATTATAAAATCAAGGAATGCTATTTTTTTAAAATGTCTTTCCATTTAAAAATAATGATTGACGCTAATTCAAGTAATCATTATCAATCAAAATATGATGAAGTTGCAGCTAGAAGGAGTAAAACAAATGACCAAAATATTTAGTCTAGGTTTTCTAACATACTTGTTAGAAAATGAACCTTGGACATATTCCAAGCTTTCTACTAGAAAAAGGAAGTCAATAGTAAAATTAAATCAATTATAAATAATCATATGCGGAAACTAGTGGATTTTTCACCCCAAAAGTAAACCATTACGCTATAAGTGGATGTAATTATTGATAAATATAAAGTAAGACTTATTGTTAAAAGGTTTAAACAACAAAAAAGTGTGAACTATTTTGATACATTTTTGTCTGTGTTAATAATAAATCTCATACAAATGTTAATAGTCATCGCAATTATTAGCAAACTTGAAATACATCAAATGGATGTAAAAATAACATTCTTAAATTACGACCTTGATGAATAGGTCTATATATAACTTGAGAGGTTTTTTTTATTAAAGGATAATAAAAAAAAGTATGTAAACTTGTTAAATTATTATATGGTTTGAAACAAGCACATTAGCAATGCCATGAAAAATTTGACAAGGTTATGTTGTCAAATGAGTTTAAAATCAATAAATTTGATAAACGTGTTTATATGAATAACACAAATAAAAGTTATGTCATTGTATATCTTTAAAGGGATGTCATGTTTATTTTGGGCAGTAATGATTCATGATCAAGCTACTATGAAAATATTAACTAATAAGTTTGACATAAAAGACTTTGATGTTGTAGATTTTATACTATGAATAAAATCTCTAAGACATCTCATGGAGTGGTATTGCTCCAATCTCATTATGTAGAGAAAATTCTCAACAAATTTTATAAAGATTATAGTAACATTGCAATAACACCAATAGACATAAGTGTTCACCTGTCTAAAAATAAAGGTAAGGGAATAAACCAATTGGAATATTCTCGGATAATTAGGAGCATGATGTGTGTTATGAACTAAACAAGACCTGATATTACATGCCTAGTTAACTAATTGAGTAAATTTACCAATAATTCGAGTATGGATTATTGAAAATTAATAAGGAGAGCACTTAAAAATTTGAGGTTCATCTTGGACTATGGGCTACACTATACTAATTACCCAATAATACTAGAAAGGTATAGTGATGCCAATTAGATATCCAACACTAAGGATTTAAAATCCACTAGAGGATATATATTCACAATCCATGGAACAGTTGTCATAAAAATCCTCTAAACAAATGTGTATCATAATATCTGTAATGAAATGAAGTTTATTTATCTTGATAAAGATGAAGAGGAAGCCGAGTGACTTCAGGATTTCTTAGAGGATATTTCATGTTGACCAAAACTAGTGCTAGCAATTTATGTCCCATTGCGACAATCAGTTTATAATTGAAAGGGTACAAAGTAGTATATATATCGGTAAATCTAGATATATATGTTGTAAACATAATACCATTAAAAACTTGCTCTCAAATGAAATTATACTTATTAACTATGTAAAGTCATAGGAAAATATTGTAGATTCACTAACCAAAAATTTATCAAGAGATTTTGTATATAGTTTATCTAAAAGAATGGACTTAAGGCCTATAAAAATAAAATAATGAAATGATGATAACCATATCCATTTGACTAGAGGTCCCTAAGTCATATAACATTCTTAGTAGAAATTAAAAATTATTATTTCTTATTTATTTCTATAATGAAAGTGGTGTTAGTTGTAGCATGATGTTAGTTGTAGGATGGTAAAGCGTGAGTTTTGTTCTTAATGCTTTTCACATCTTAGCATACCAAGTAGAGTATAAACAAATATTCTTAATGAAATATCACCTATATGAGTGAAATGTGATCGTTTATTTAAGAATTTAAAAAAGATTGAATTCTTAGAAGCACTTATGAAACCATGAATTCTTCAAGACCAAAATGAACATAATCGTGAGAATCAATGGGAATCTCTAGGTAGATAACTATATGATTATTATTGTCTTGGTTTACATACAAGGTTGAATAGTTCAAGATATTACATTCTATAAATTCAATAGTATTTCATTAAGTAAGGTTCAAAGCCAAAAGCTACATATTTTGATGTAGCGATCTACCATTTCAATTTTCTCTCTACTAATTCTTAGAGTCTTTATACTAATCAGAAAATTTCCATTCATGTAAAGGGTTGTTGGAATTGGTTTTATAGAACATGTAATTGATATTTTTAAAGCCAGATTAAATATGCAGGTCCACTTACATTTAGGGTTAAAATCATGTTGGATTTTGTAATTCAACATAAGTACTTTAACATGAAATATTAACATGTTTTAAAAACTAATTAAAGATGAATGAAAAATTATTTTCAAGTAACATTTAGATAGCAAAAGTTTCAAACTCAAAATAGTTTTATGAATTGGACAATGGGCTTATAGGCTTATGAGTTTAGGTTTGGGTTTGGGTTTGATTAATGAAATATATCTTTTACTATTAAATCCTTGTTTGATCAATAATTTTTAGTATATGAACCAATACATTAATTATGATGTGATAAGAATGAATGTATTTATGAATTTTGATGAACTATTAATATTCAAGAATATTTATTAATCAACATTCATTAATTATAAATATTCATCATAATTAATAAACATTCATTATTTATGAACATTCATCATAATTAATAAACATTCATGAATTATAAGTAATTAGTTTTGGTTTGCAAGTTCTATAAATAGGTGTCTTGGATAAGTGAAAATATAATAAAATTTCTTCTTAAGTTCTGTCTTTTTTTGTTGTTGGTTTTTCTAAGTACTGCTCATCTACTCATTCTTTCTACTCTAGGAAAATTGAGTCCATTATATTAAGTTCATGGACCTTAAAAGAAGTGTATATTTTCAAGATAGTGTTGTTGGAAACTTAGAAGATTTATTGAAGAAAGTCTTTTGCACCAAGTAAAGAGCTATAAAGCTTTAAAAAAAATGATTAATTCTTATAAATTTTAGCTTGGTTATTTTATAAAGCCTTCAACAATTAAGTATTTTAAATTAGTTTTGTTGAAGTATAAATTGCTATGTTTTTATTATATCACATGATTATAAACTAAAAAAAACACTAACTTATTTAATCATTTTGTGATATTTGTAGACCATGAATTTATCATGCTATTGATGTATACCTGAAGGTACCGTAATACAACTGTGAATGCGTGGCTTACCTTATGCTTTAAGCTAAATGAAATCCTAATTGCCAAAGCTGCACTTCTTTATGAACATAGATTTCTTGTATAAACATTTTCAACACTTTAGTTCTGCTGGATTGAGAAGGTTATGCTACCAGGGATCCTGAAACATGCTTAGGCATCGAATTGCATTTATAAGTTATTTTCATATATGTTTCAGCATGAGTTTCAGAAGTTTTATTTGACCTGGAACCTTCAAAGTTCACCTGCAATGTAAAAGGAACTGGTTACGTGTTTAGACAATCTGGAGTTTGATGAATTCAACTCTTAGATACATTGTAGAAATGAGTATCGGAGCCCTTGAAACATAAATGGTAGGTGTCCTGGTTTTGGCTCGTAGTTTTACTTGCAAACCAAAATTCTGTCCCTAAGAAATAAAAACCAAGTATTCGCAACACCTGAAAGCACTTAGTTTGATATGATGGATGGAAAGCAAGAGAACAGGGGGGCAATACTAAATATTTGTATATGGATGCCACTGATATGTTATTGAGTTCCAAATGTCGAACACAATTGACATAATTTGGTTTTTTTCGTCTTCTTGTTTTTCTTTTCTCAACTACAGGATCATCCTTGGCTTACAGATGCAGAGAGGGAGCAGCTTTGCAGACTCATGAACTGCCAGAAACTCTCACTGGAAGCAAGCACCCATGCAGAGTCCAGAATGAGAGGCTACCTCTTCGAATAATTGTCCAAGACCTCTTCTTTGAACAGCTTCGGCTCCGTACATCAATTTCTGGATGGTTCTGTTACTGGGAATCTTGACAACTTAAAATACTTGTGGAAACCTTGGACTTTCCAAAAATGACGGTTCCCATCAAATTAACTTCAAAAAAAAAGGGTTGTAGGTGTTATTGACATGAAGGAGCGTGTTTCTGAGCTTGAAAAGAAGTGTTTGGCCATGAAACATGATCTTCAAAAGATCCTAAAGACAAAGAAGTGGAAGATATTTTCCAAGCCGTTTCGGTTTAGACAGAAACTACAGCCCTGCAATTCCAAAGAAGCGTGCAATTTAAAAGAGCCAGAAGCATCTGCAAATGGACTCCAGAATCATGAGAACGGTGACATGCCTCAGTAAATCTTCAAATTCAAACTGACTAGATGACTCTGCCACTCTACGTTTCTTGTTCATTATTTATCTGTAGAATGTCATGCATAGATGCATTTTTTACAGAACAATTGTGTCGTTACGTTGTTCGCGCAGAATTATTAATAATTCAATACCTCTGAAGCAACTGAATGAATTACTAAAATAACTGACCACCTGGATTGGTTTCTCATCTTCAGAAACTTGGCATTCTGGTTGCATTCTTGGCTTTTTGAACCATTGATTTATTTCTTTTCAATTTTATTTCATAGCGGAATCACTCTAGTTGTGTGAGCCTAAATGATTGTTATATAGATATTTGATCTTCCTCTTCTGTTGGGACTTTAAATGTTATTTACAAAATATTTTAGGTTGTTCTGCGAAAAAAAAAGGCCTAGTATCTCTTTTAGTCAGAACAAAAGCATGGTAGAAGACTGCAGAAGAATACAACTTCAAATAACATTACCTCCCTTGATGGTATTGTTTTTACTTGCAGATTGAGGTCTCTGGTAGCCCCAGAACAATCATAAGAAAAATACTAAAAATTAAGGGAGGTTGAATCCTCAACGAATCACTGTAACTCTTGTGAAGGAGCACATGCCATGATAAGAGAAACAGAATAAATGATGAAAGGGAGCGCAGAAAAAAATGGAACTCACTCAAGCAAATAAATCTTTTTTTAGCATCTAGCATGGTGGGAGATTTTCTGGTGGTGGCAGAACGGATTCTTCAGGCGACTTTCCATTCTCAACGACGAAGGCCATCTTTAACCCCGCATGGTGTGGAGTTCCAGGAGACAGTGCATAACCAAACACATACTGTTGAGTTTGTCTTAAATCATAGTTCCCAGTAAAGTTTCAGGCGACAATGCATGAACCGAACACATACTATTGAGTTTGACTTGAATTATAGGTTTTCATTAAAATAAAAAAATATCCATGAACATAGTTTATATATAAAAACTTAAAGTTGTTATATTTTAAAGTTAAGATTTGTTTGGAAGTGTCTTCATTCTCTGCACTTTGATGAGTAGAAAGAAAATAGAAAATATGAGTTTTGAGTTACTTTGAAATCTTGGATAAATCTTGGGTAAGACAATAATTTTGAATGGCATCTTGTAATCTCCTACTTTCTCATATTAAATTTCCTTAATCATCTTATCCATAGAACAAGCCTAAGTTGCCAAATCACATAAATTCCTTGTGTGCTCCTGTGTAATTAATTGTATTTTGTTCTTTTATATTTCTCTACTTGTCAATTAGTTTGAGATTTTATAGTTGTTTCCATAACAAATTGATATTAGAACTTGTATAGTTATTGGTTGACTTTCATGATAATGACAAAAGTAATGTCGATGATGAAGTTTGATGTAGAGAAATTTAATTATAGAAATGACTTCAATATGTGGCATATTAAGGTGCGCGCCTTGGTAGTTCAAAAAGGTTTATTTAAGGCATTGAAAAGTGTAGATAATTTTTCTAAGGAAATGGATGATGAGGAGAAAGAAGATCTCACGAGATGAATAAATAGTGTTATTCAGCTTTGTTTGTCTGATGAGATTTTGAGAGAGGTTGCTAAGTAAACAATAGTTATTGAATTATAGATAATATTGGAAACTCTTTATATGACCAAATTCTTGACAAATTGATTATATCTGAAGCGTCAATTGTATACTCTCTGAATTAAAGAAGGTATGCCTATTAAAGATCATCTTGATAAGTTCAATAGAATAATTTTAGATTTGAAAAATGTTGATGTTAAAGTTGAAGATGAGGACCAAGCTTTGATTTTATTATGGTTGTTACCTACATCTCATGATTATTTTGTTGATACTTTGTTGTATAAAAGGGATAGTCCTAGTTCAAAAGACATCAAAGCTTCTTTAAACTCTAAGGAGTTAAAAAGAAGAGTGTTATAGAGTCATAATGATAATCATATAGAAGGCTTGATTATGAGGGGTAGAACAAATAACAAGGGTTCAAGTAGTGCAGGCATGTTGGATTAAAATTGAAACCTATGAAAATTAAATGTTTTGAATGTCATGAAGTAAGGCATTTTAGGAAGAACTATCCTAAGCGAAAAGATAAGAAAAATAAGGAGAAAACCTCTGATGTTGTAAATATTTCTAGTGAAGGAGAAATTTTTTATGATGCTAAAAGTGTTTTGATCGTGTTTATTAGTAGTTTATGTGCTTGGTGGATTCTTAATTTGGCTTGCACATTTTATATTTTTTCTAATAAAAACTAGTTTGATACTTATAAAGTTATCAATGATATTGTTTATTAGAAGACAATAAAAGACTTTCTATTGTTGGTGTGAGTATAATTCAAATTAAGATGTATGATGACATTGTTAGGACACTAGAAGTTCGATATATTCAAGAGATGAAGAAGAATTTAATTTCTTTAAGTCTTCTTGATTTCCAAGGTTATAGTTATTTTGATAAAGGTAGAGTTCTGAAGGTTTATAAAGGTGTTCTTGATTTCCTAAGTTATGGTTATTTCCAAGGAAAGTTGGTTAATGAACTCTACCATTTTTAAGGTTCAACAATTATTGATCCAGCTAGTATATTATATATGATTGATTTGGATAGTGGTTCTACTTAATTATGGCATATGCGACTAGAACATATGAATTAGAAAGGATGTTAAAGATTATCAAACTGAGTTTTGCTATTTGATTAAAAAAATAAGTAAATTAAATCTTTGTGAGTATTGTGTGAGTAAATTGAGCGTTAATAAAATACTAAAGTGTTTATTTGAGATTATGATAACCTCGTAGAAAGTAAATCAAAAGAAATCATGGAGATCAATTCAAAATTAATTGAATGTTAAATGATGAAATTAATAAAAAAAAATCTATTAAAAGAAAAAAAATAAAAGATGAATTTTTTTAAAAAAAAAAAAACACTAACTGGCATTATTATGAAGCCTGAACTTATCAAATAAGAGAACAGAACTAGAATCACATGAGCATACTACCACAACTTAGTTTTCTAAAGGGATCGTCTTGGTGGGAACGAAATGGGCCGTGAGACAGCCTATTACTTTTGGGCGTTTGTAATGTACATGGTCCTGCTGATCAAAGTTTCCATTCCTGACAAGGTTGCTATTTAGGCCATGATGCTGAATGGAGCTCGAATTTGAGGCCCCATTAGAGCTCTCACTAGGCCCAATCTCCGAGAATATTTGAAGTACTAGGCTGGCCCCATTAATGCTTTGAAAATAATCATTTATATATATATATATATATATATATATATATATATATATATAAAAATAAAAAGTGTTCTCATTAAGAAAAGGAGAGAAACCCTAATGCACCTCAAGAAAAAGCTAGGCGCTTCAATATCGTGGGATTTCTTTTAGCCATTGTTGATAACATTTCGCATCATATCATCTATGATGTTAGTTTGATACTCTTTTCACTTCGAAACCTTGTCACGAAACCTTTCTTGTCATCTCATCCCACATGTCTGTCTTTCTATGCTTTTCTATGTTTCCATCTACGTGTAGCTCCGGTTAGGGATTTTTGACTTAATCAACAATAATGTCACGCGGGGACATAGAACAACCCCCTTTATTTATGAAAGCTTCTCCTTCCATCAAAGGTGGCATTAGGCATCTTTAAAGCAAGATTAACGCCTCGGAAAGAAAAGATTGTTGAACAATTTTTGACATGGATTGTTTCGGCATCGGGTCCTGTTACAAGCTTGCATCCCCTTGCCATAGCTTTCACGTTAAGATCAATCCCTGAAATGCGATTTGAATTTCAATGATAGTAGTTCTTTCGATCCAAAACTCAATGTGCCTCCGAAGGGATTAAGAAAAGGTAAAAAAAACCCATTAAAACCAACATTCAATGCAAAGTTAAGAACCCTCCGAACCTTTTGACTTGATGATCTTTGAAAAACAAGTGGGCACAGATCAGTCCTCTCAACCACAGACTATTGTTCCTAGATGTAACCGAGACAAAACACAGGGGTTATCATCTTGTCTAAAACTTTATATGGCAACATGTGGCCCCTAATAACACATGTCAGCGTCCCATTTAGTGGACGGTAGTGGGTCCTTCTATCAAAATTAACAAGAGGTCCCCTTCTCCTCCTCCTTCAGTTATTGGTCGTTGGTTGAGTTAGGCCTGCCCTTTGCCTCCGTTCCACTAACCTCAACAGCAAATGAAGTACTTGAAAATAGACTTGTGAAAGAAAAATAAACTGGACCCCTTTTCTCTTCTCTTGATCAATCACACTTCCCTCCTCCTCTTTGGAATTTAATCGTGGATACTGTTCCATTGGGCGATTGGTGCTGTTTTCCCCACTGTTTCTGGTTGACTTTGTCACACATATCAAGTTCTGAGAGGAATATTTTCGAGTGCATCATTGAAGGAGACGAGTTGATCAATGCATGTTCCTTATGGTATAGGAGATGTCCGTTTACTATGTTTAATTAGAGTATCAAATTCCATCTCGTCCCATTCTGGCTCCATGACTCTAACTCACGAGAAGGAAAATGCAGCAGGACTACAAGGTATAGTCCTGTTATTTAGAGCCAATTCACAAATAGCTATTATCATAATGCTTTATAAGTTGCTTTTCCTTCAAAGCTTTAAGAAGGATGGAGAAAGAAAAACAAATATAGAGACTAAGGAAGGGAAAGAAATAGCAGGTGAATGATAATTAAAACATAAATTAGTCAACATTTAAAATGGGAATGTTCGTAAGCATCTCATACTTAATTACAGCTTAACAGAAAAACATTAAATTTTAACTAGAATAGAGCATTTAAGAAGCTTAACATATTGAGATTAATTGCAATAATTTACAAAAAGAATTCCCACAAAGGAAATTTCAATGTTGATTGTCCAAAATTAGCTCCTTTCACTTCCAAACCCATCTACCGATTGTTTACTGCAGCCATCCACATATCACCTAGAGATATCATAATTTTGAGAGTAGCCAAGTTGCTCAATTTCCCAGCTCAACTTCGATGCAACTCTTTCATGACAGGGGACATACTCCTGTGACATTCAACAAGTACATGATGACCAAAGTTTTCAGTATTATCGCTTATATTTCACACCAAGGAAAATACTAATATTAATCTCTTAAAAGAAAGATAAATAACCTAATGACACGGGGAAAGTAGGTTTTTATATGTAACAGGAGTATATAAGATCTGAGCATGAATAGATCTTGTTTGCTGAAGTGAGATTAATTTGATGAATTTGAGCGGCCAAATCTTCCAAGCTTAGATATGGTTTCTTTAGCGTACCTCCAGTTTCTTCACCAACTCTTTTGCTGTTGGAGCGGATAAAATAATGTTGCGTGCACTGGGACTAACAAAACCCTCCTCCACAGCTTTGTCAATAAATGAGAGCAGAGAATTATAGTATCCATCAACATTGAGCAGTCCAACCTTCACAATGTGGAAACAGGATGCATTGTCAGTTCTTGAAACCAAGATAAAGCAGCTAAGATGTTTCCAGCAGACAGTAAAGCTGTAGGCATCACACATGGTATCAGTTTTGTTAACATGGAAATTACCGGTTTGTCATGAATTCCAAGTTGAGCCCAGGTTATGACTTCAAGTAACTCTTCCAGCGTTCCATAACCACCTATATTTAAAAAACAAATAGATATTTCAAACTTAGACATTGTAATCCAAATTAGAGCTTCGCTGAACATAGGCATTTCAGAAATGTACATATAATTAATATTAGCAGAAAAGGAAACGGCTCAAAAATGTTATATCAGCAGCAAGGGATTCAAGATATATCAATTACTTGGCACCACAAATCAGTAACGTACCTAGATAAGTATCTGTTCACTCTGAATATTTATAGTGTAAATATATTTTTGTTACAATTTACTCTCCATATTAAATATTTGCAATAATGACTTCAAGGATCGTCAGGACTCCATTTCTACATCTTGACCTTATCTTCTATGGATTTTGGAGTGGGGGGATTTGTCAAGCATCCTGAACATGGTCTTCAATGCAGGGACATAATCTTCTGCCAACCCATGAAGGTCATGATAGCTCTCATCTTATCATGTTAAAGAGTGGATGTCTTTCATTTTTTGCTGTGGTTGTGATCTTGTGGTTGTGGAAATTCTATGACTAAAGGGAGTCCACATGAAGAGTAAATTGGCCATTATGTCCAAGCATGTCGTCCATTGCCCAGTATTTTAGATAAATGATATTAGTGGCTGTGAAAGAGGTGGGCATCATTGCCTGTTAGGTGCAGGTGCAGGTGATAGTTGAGCATATATATATTTAGGTGAAGCGTGTTTATGTGTCCCTTGCCCTCAATATGCTGGGAAATAAATGGCACTGTAACATTTAGAGGCCACGGAACTACATTAGAGGAAAGGAGCATACTAGCCACAGATGCAGACTTCCTTAGCAGCTCATAATTTTTCAGTGTAAGAAGTTGATGGGTCAAAAACTTGGGTTTGAATTGTTGTTATGTAATCATGGGTATATGGGGGCTGTGATGGAAGGTTCAAAAGGATGTGATAATTGAGGCTTTCACACTGTTGTTTCCACAGTATTACCAGATGATACCATTTATAGAAACAACATAAAACAGCAACTATAGCCTAGATCTTCTGTTAAAAAAAGTAAAATCCTAGATCCTTGGCACCAAGTTAAGGTTTTTAATCTCTTTTGACAGCCAAATTTCTCCTCACAATGTGTGTATACCCACTTATTTAGTGGCACGAGGATATGACAACTTGTAAAGGAGGAACTTTAAACGCAATCAATAATCTAATGAGCATTAATTGTAGACATGCGTTTGCAGTGGTATAGTTAATTAGGGCAGTTTTTCATCTTTCTCTTTCTTTTTTCGTGGAGGTGAGGTGGTAGTTTTTCTTGGATGGGAATAGACAGGCATCTGAGAGAGCAGACAAAGGAAAGTGCTATCAGGCATCCTCAGAACTCAGAGAATCAAATCATGAGACATGGCCAATCTGGCACTCTAAAATTAGTAAAATGGAAAAAGAAGCAACAGATGGTCTGTATGATTTCTTGGATTTTTTTCAAATTTTCGTGCAAGTGAGGATTTTGCAGGGTTCATACTAACCTGGTAAGGCAATAAAAGCATCAGAATGCTTAGCCATCTCTGCCTTCCTTTGATGCATATCTGCAACTGCCTTCACTTCCCCTACTGTTTCGCCAGTTAACTGAAAAAGGATACAACAGGCACAGTGAAAGAAAGTAAAAAGATCAAAATTTTGTGTGTGAGAGAGAGAGTGAAGTTTGGAGTGTTGTGCAGAGAAGCAATGATGAGTTTTTGCAGAAGGTGGTGGGCTTGATTCATAGAGTTCAACTCACGCAAGTTCGTAGCCAGTAATTCTTTAGCTTAAAAGAAAATGAAATTCGAAATTTAGAAGAATCCAAGCAGGAAAAACACAAGTAGTAAATACTCTACTACAAACCAGAGATGACAGTAGAAAGTAGAAACCAAAATTATATATGAAAAAGGTGTAGTGCTACGTGCCAACTACCCAAGTATTCTGTGGATAAGGCTATCAAGTATTCATCAGAGGAACAGAAACCTTGAGAAACAAACAAAAATGACCAAAAAAAAAAATAACAGCAACTAGCTGATAAAGGGAAGAGGGAAGTCCCCAGTTGATAAAAGAAAGTAGCAAAAAGCGAGAGAGAAAAAAAACCAATAGAAAAGAAAATGAAAAGCCAAAACTGTATTTTACTCAAATCCAGTCAAAGAAAAAATAAGAGAAGAACAATAAAGTTGGAGGCTTTTTTTCTTTGGGAAAATAAAAAGAAAAGGTGGGAGACTCTTTTTTTTTTATTTTTTTCTTTCTGGGTATAGCAGACATACCTCTCGAGGCATGAGCGTCTTGGGAATAACTCTGCAGAGAGACAATAATATGACAAAAAAACAAAATATCATAACCCGAACCACTGATTTACTATCTTAATTCATCTCAGTGCTATTTTAATGAAAGAATTAGAGGACAGAACTTGAAGATGAAGGAACAGTTGATTACCCAATAACATGACGACCACCATCATGAACAGCTTGTGAAACCAAACCCATCAAACCTATGCTACCTCCTCCATAGACCAGATCAATGTTCCGTGAAACCTGCAAAATAAACGGCAACATAATCATATCTATCACCTCACCTCATGGAAACCAAATGATGGCCTTCTCAGGAAAGCTCTTAATGTGGGTACGTATGGGCTCAAACATACTCATGTAAAAAATTATCGATGACCAAGTTTAACAGAAAAGAAAGAAAAAAAAAATGTTCTTGTCTGTGCATCAAAGCAGAGCCGAGAAAGAAAGAACAAGAGGCAGAGTATGAGGAAAGTTTCCGGTTTTAGCAGAAGTAAAATGTAGAGAGCCAAGTTACAAAAATGTAGAGAAAGAAAAAAGCTGGCACAAGGAATTTAAGAAACTTTCTTGTACTTTTTCTTGAATAAGCAACGAAAAGAAAATGCAAATCAATGGGCAGAGGCGAATAATAAAGAAGAAGTACCAATTCGTTGCCAAGGTCAATAGCAGCAACTTGATAGCTAGTCTTCTTGCCTTGACTACTCCCACAAAACACACAAATCCTCTTGAACTTGGACAGCATTGATTGCTGTTGCTGTAGAGTGATCGTTGTCTCAACCATCTCCATTTCAATTTTGAATATTGCTCACTATATATATGATTCTCTGTTATGTCGTTTTTGCTAACCTCTCTATTACTAGTACTACTTGGTATTGTGTGTGTGTGGATGTGTCAAAGACTAAAACGGAAGGAGGGAAGGAAGGAAGGAAGCAGAGAAAAACAGAGAACAAGGAGGAAATTAAAGAGACCGCCTTGGTATGGTTTCTTTCTTGGTTTTGCTTGGCCAATATTAATCTTGAGGGAGCACCTCCATTTGTTTATATAGAACGTTTACACACGTGACTACACTTCACAGCATGCTTCCTCCTCCTCCCCCCTCCACTCACCTCACTCACACACTCCTAGTTAATATTGGCAATTTGGCACACGTGGACCCCTTCTTTTCTTTCTTTTTTATGCATTAACGGTGTTTATCATTCCAAACCCATACACCCCCTTTAAAATCAAATAATATAAATATTATATATAATAATAAATAAATAAAATTTGTTTTTTACTGCAGAGAAAACAAACGTAACTAGAATTTAATAACGGTATAAGATCTGTACATAGACATAACATTAACACTCAAATGCTATGGTACGTAAAATTAATGTTATAAATCTTTTTTATTATTATTCCAGAAAACTCCACCTTCCGAAAAGCGTATTTTGTGGGCTTAGGTAAACGAGTAAAACCCAGCTGTCCCAGACTCTTACAAGAAGTGCATACCCTAACTCGAACTCGAGACCTGCTTTGCCATCACGCTATGCCTCTTGGAAACAAAACGTAGAGCTTTTTAAATAGATACAATATCCACAAGAAACTTAGGCCAACTTTTTATATTCAATATGGTCGAATAAAAAAATAAATTAATTAAGTTTATTATTTATAAAATATCAGAAATTAAGTTGGATATATATTTTATCTAATTACATCCATACACACCCTTTTATTATCCTTTCCAAATTTTATTATAAAAAAAAGCCCTGCTTTTTCAAAATTCCACTTGTTCATACTGTTGTTGTCTTTGGATATGGGTTTGGATTGATTGTTCGGATTCGATATATATGGGTTTGGATGTTTTCCGATCGGCTTTTCCATTTACTTTCTTCTACACAAATATTTTTCTTGAGAAAGCCAAATATTGCCCAGTGGACGCTTTAAAACTATTTCTTTATTTGACAGCGGCAGGTGAAAGTTTAATTAGAACCTGTAGTTGGGAATTAAGCCGATAATTTTAATTAATAGGAGGAGCTGCCATTCTTGCCATCGCACAACGCATATCAAGATTCAAGTTTTTTTTTTTTTTCTAATCCAAAAGTTCTTCACCTTTTAAACCAGAAGCTTTCCAAGATGAAGACAGGCTCTCTTTTTTTCTTGATTAAGCCAGAAAAGAAAAGGGCCAAATACGGACATTCTAAGATGGGTTCATTTCTTTAATTATCCTAGTAAAATGGGCACTTCTCTTAAAGTATTGAACACTAATATTGTACAACTACATTAATTATATGAAGAAGAAGAAGAGCAATTAGCAAGCTAGCATGGGTAAAATTCAGAAATACCAGATGATAGCATAGAGCATTGTGCGTTGATGATTGAAATTAAACAAAAGTGGGTAATGGCCTATCACCCTGTACCCTCGTCCGCCATCCCTTACTCGACACACTTGCTGTGTGCATAGGAAACATATTATTTTTATTCACACACCTCCCTCCCCACCACCACCACCACCTCGCCCCTCCGAGCAGCATGCATGCCTTCTCACTAATTGCACTTGCCTCTTATCCACCTATCACATCTCTCTCTCCCAAAGACCAAAAAAAAAACCCCACAATTTTATACCATTTGTATTTTCCTTAGCACCCACTTGCTCGTTTCTTATTATTTTCTATACGGTCCTTGCTTAATGAAGTTGCTGCCAGGATTGCAGGAACTGAACCATGCTATTAAACTAAGGTGTAATGCATTACTTTAACATCTCCAATCCCTAAATTAGCTTTTATCTAGCTAAAGCTAGCCCTTTTCTGCTTATTATATCTACTCTCCTTTTCTTTATTTTTTATCATCTGTCTACTTCCTGCTCACTGCCTCAGTATAGAAATTATAAACTCATAATGCTATTCTTAATAGGGGACGATCGAGCATTTAATTTACTTGTTAACTAGTTGTGTACCTCCTGCATGCTTGCATGCGCATTTGACCCATGTTTTTGTGTGTTAGTGAGTGTCCCTTGTGTACTATGTTAGTGCTGCTCGTGGATCTTTTTTTTATTGTAATGAATTCTTCTGATTATACCATCTTACAAGGCAAACAAAGACTTCGGAATCATGCCTACCTATGATCTACTATACTACGAAATTTTGGCAAACAAAGAGTGCAAGTATATAATTATAATTCCATGACATTTTCTGAGGGATGATTAAAATATTATAATCTTATTAACTAATTGGACTCCCATGAATTCCATAACCCTAGCCAGAATGCCTGCTTTTGACTGGACATGAAAGATGAATTTAGGTTGTCTTTATTTACTGGAGGATGGTTTTCAAAAAATCACTTTTCAAATTTTTTTATATTTGTTTGCCATTAGAAAAGTTGGTCAACGCAAAACACTTTTCGGTCAATAAAAAACAATTTCCAGTCAAAGAAAAATTTGGCTAGGTTTCCAGGAAAGTGTTTTCCTTTTATTTTGGGCGGAAAACACTTTCCGGAAGTTATGAAAAATTTAAAAATATCATATTATTTGTTGATTATATCAAATTTGGTCCTCAAACTTTTGATTGCTATACATATTTTGTTTTGAATATTTGTTTTTCAATTTCATCCCTTAGAATTTAATTTTTATATTAATTTTGGTCCTTATTTTTATAATTGTCATTTGCTTTTTCCTTATCATTTTTTATTTGAAATTTTTTATCTATCAAATTTGATCCTCATTCTTTTGATTGTTACTTATTTTATTTAAAATAATTTATGAAATGTTAATTATTATTATTTTAATTTCTTCATCTTTCAATTTTTTTATTTTTTAGATTTGATCTCTATTATTTTGATTATTATTTATTTTATTTGAGATAATTAATGAAATTATATTTTTTTTCAATTTCATTCTCATTCAACTTTTTAGTTTGTAAGATTTGTTCCTCATTATTTTAATAAAATTGAAAAAAATAAAACATTAATAAGTTATTTTCCAGCTCATTTTCCATGACATAACCAAACACTATAAAGTATTTTCTAACTTATTTTCTATTATACTACCAAACATCGAAAAATAATTCACTTTCTAAAAAAAAATTACTTTTCAACAAACAAACGAAACCTTAGTTTTGTTCTACAATCTTGGCCGTGCAAATTCCAAAAAAAGAAATGCACGAATTTAATTTCTGCATGCGAAGGATGAACACCTCCGTCCATGAAACTGCTTTGTAAGTACAGGAAATCAAATTATGCAAACGACCTTCGAACTTCAATTTCTGAAGAAGAAAAAAGGAAAGAGAGAAAGCAATGGTGTCATGTTATACTTGGCCAGTTGCAGATTCTTAACACATACCAGGCAAGATATCATTATTTTCTATTAGCAACCCTTTGTTTTAATTTTCTTAGGACTAAAATAGAAAGAATCGTATGAAGAAGGCCTACAAGGGTCCTAACAAATTCAAGTGTCATTTTCGAGAATTAGCACGATGAATTACTTGACTAAATATTATATATTTTACAAGACTGTGTTACGCCATGAGCTTACTTTAAAAAAAAAATTATTGTAAAAAAATATGTTAAGATTACACAAGCATCTTTAAAAAAAAGTTATGAAAATGATTGTGTTTAATAAACTTGACTAATTAAAATAATACAATTAAAAAATTCAACGATAATAAATTAATAAACTGATAAAAAAAATTAACAGTGTAAAATAGATAAAAATAAAAAATAAAAAACATCGACTCAAGTCCTTCCAGGTTAGCATGCCAATGTGACCAAGTCATGATTTCAAGGTAACCCTAGTTAAAGCAAACTGAATAAAAAGATAAAACTCAATTATCAAACAATCCAATGTTGAAGAGCAGAACTTAAAAAATTAATTAAAAAAACAATGAGAAAAAATATTTGAGTCAACCCGAGGTAACCCGTTAATCCCAAAACTATAGGCACAAGATTGGGATGACCTCATAAAAAAGAAATTGACACGAAGATTAATTACCAAAAAAGACCAAAGTCAACTTTGTTAAACTTAAAAGCTCATTACCCTAGTCATGAGCCCGAAACTAATTCCACAGAAGGTAAACCCTAAAAAATAACGAAGCGAAGTTCCAAATCATCAAAATACTAGGGGAAGGAATAAAAAAAATGCAATAAAAAGATCCAAAACAAAAGAAATAACAATTAAAATAATAGAGACTAAATTTAATATAAAAATAATTTGAAATCAAATGTTGAGGGATGAAATTGAAAACAAAATTCAATTAGAAAAATAATTAAAACAAACAAACAAACAACAATCAAAAGAATGCATATCAAATTTGATATAAAAAATAAATGAAACCAAATGATGAGGAGTGAAATTAAAAAAAAATCAATCAAAAAAG
>Ga0307507_10005909_pt1 | contig 19475 bp, 23 predicted proteins | sample 7_EM_MG_FD_207223 | JGI IMG/M metagenome (GOLD analysis project Ga0307507, IMG submission 207223) | Populus trichocarpa ectomycorrhiza microbial communities from riparian zone in the Pacific Northwest, United States - 7_EM | ecosystem: Host-associated > Plants > Roots > Unclassified | place...
AAAAAGTGCTCTAGAGTAGACACCCCAATGCAGGGAATATAAAATTGCATTAACTATCATGGGCTTATGAAGGAATACAGGATTTTAATGATGACAACTAGAGTTTTAAAAAATTAAAACTTGTGGCGAAATATTAGTTCTATCAAAAGGAAACATGATAGACACATTGTGTCATGTCTTACAATGCACTACATGAAAAGAAATCACTAAGTGCATGGTTTACAACCATGGACAAGTCATGTACGGCAATTCCCACATGCGCATCAAAAGTGATGCGTTGTCAGCCACAACTGCAAGAAAACTCAAATATAGAAAGAAAACCGTTCCAGTTGCATCTCATGCAACGGGATGTCTTCGTTCCATATGAGAAACATACGATACAATAATTCAGATGGATCTATCATACTCTGATGAAGAGATAAGGATTTTCTATTGAAAATCTATTGAGAGAATCATGAGCCCAAGGTTGATGGCAATGCAGATCAGTGCATCAGCATACCTATCAAAAATTGGATGCAATATATTAAAATAGTAACTGAACTATAGAGAAGACAAACACAAGAGATCAAAGAGAGATAAAAATAGCTACACTGGCTACGAGCCACCCTGTGGTGTGCACAAACTGTCTATTTATGGTAGCTGATCAAGTTTTCCTATGGCACCTGCCTGTAGTACATGATGTAAATGGCAGCTACCAGCCCTTACATTTAAAGCCATGGTGCTTGCTGGCACTTGGCTGTCCCTCTGGCATGGGTCACAGCTTGCTGGGGGCAAGCCCCCTGGACCTCCTGGTACACATCTTTAGTTTTGGTACACATGTTTCATCCCAATCCCTATTTACATTTTAATTCTAATCTTTATATGTGGGCGTAAATTACTAATACATCTACATATATATTATAAAATTTTCAAAGCTTTTCTGAGAATGGTTATTTGCATTCTAATCTCTGTATGTGCCAGGCCCTCTGAATCCTCTGGTATGTGTGCTTTATTTGAATTATCCAGTTTTTTTCTTTCAAATATCATCTTCCAAATTCAAATTGGTTCTAAATATACATTAATGAGAGCCTTAAATACTTTTTCATATCCTTGAATGTTACCCTGTGTGGAAGTGTGGAGAGGACTACTCATGCTACTTCCCTTTTTCTTGAACTTCTTACATGTTTTCAATTTATTGCAACTTTTATTCTTTTTTTTATTTTAGGTGACGAAGAACTTTCAAGACTACTTTTCGACAACACAGAAGGATGATGTCATTCTGGCTATTAGCCTGGAAATGCTACTGGCAAATGACATCATTGCCAGTTAATTCGATGACCTAGAATGAGACTTTGACAGAGAACTAGATCGATTGGAAAGAAAAGATGGTGGAATGGCTGAAGCAACCTCAGGATCAGATTTCTAGTGTATATTAACAACAAAGCAACTAATATAAATAATAGGACTTACAAGAAATATAGTTAGTGTTGGCCCAAATTCAGTTTTCTGCCACAGGTGAAGAATTGAATCCTCAAATTCCAAGGCATCTCTAAATCTTCCCTTGACAATCCATTTGCTTTTCTGGAGATCCAACATATGTACTCAATCATTGTTGTCTGTAAATAAAATAATCTAACTTAAACTGAAATAGTATTTGAGGTGCTTACCAGACATTGGAGAATAATGCTTTACAATGTGTTGAAGAAGGGGTGCTAAAGCCCCTTCAAATGGAATTGTAACTGCAATGATAGCTGTTTCATCAATGTCTACAGTGGTTGGTCAGGTATTGGAAGAAAATAGGTTGACAGTGCCCTCAATATCGATAGTAGTGTCCTCATCAACTGCATTAAAATCTCCAATGTTGGGAGCATTTCCCAGAGCCCTGCCACAAATAGTTGCTCCATATGGCTTAGATGCTCCACTAGAACTTCCAATAGCCTTAATGGTGTGGGCATGGCCCCACTGAGATGACAGACAATAAGGTGGACCCTGCATCTCCACATCCATAATACCAAGAGCAGGAGCATCAGCAGTAGCAGTGACAGATTCCCCAGGCTGAATTCTAGGTTGCGAGGGTCCAAGCATTGTGAATTGAGGCTGACATGAAGAACCTGCACGGCAACACACACCTCTTGCCTCTTTAAGCCTTTTGAACAACACCATAATATATTTAAACAAGCCTAAGATCATAGAAAACAGCAGAGAATTGAGTGACTTGGAGTATTTACTTACCAAATCAGAAAAAGTAAAATATCCCCAGAATGTGGGAATGTGCACCTCTCATCTTCTTGGGCCCTTTAAGTGACACTATACTGTATTTAAACAAGTATAAGTTCATAGGAAACCATGGAGAATTGAGTGACCCAGAGTATATATGTACCAAAACAGAAAAAGTAACATATCTCCAGAACACAAACACACACATCCATTATCTTGCCAGCCCCTTTAAGCAACTCCATATTAGATTTAAACAAGCCCAAGATCATAAAAAACAGTGGAGAATTGGCTGACCTAGGCTACCTGCCCTCCAAACATAAAATGCAGAATATCTCCAGAACACATACATGCGAGCCTCTCATCTCTTCAGTCCCTTCAAGCTATACTAGAATACATTGTAAACAAGCCCTTAATGATGGAGAATGATACAGAACTCACTGAGATACATTATTGACTTATGGTGTCCATCTGGCACCCATTACATGTCTGTGGGGGCTATCATGGTGGCTCTTGATGGACTAGACACTGTAGAACTCTTTTTCAATTAATATAGTATACTAATTAACTGTACAGTCATACATAGATTTGGTATGGCAGGTGGTGCAAGGACAGGAGGAGGGTCATCTGAATCTGGTGTATGATGGTTTTCAAATTGACATCTCATGAGAGGTTCAACTGTCAGACAACACCCAGAAAAAGGATAGCCAGAGAATGGATATCTAGAATACTCAGAATTCCCAATAGTTGAACTTCCAATGTGAAAATCATCATACACACAGATTCAGTGTAAATGTGTGTGCATCTGAATGTGTGTGTAAGATGGTTTTCACATCGACATCTCATGAGAAGTTCAACAGTCAGGTAACAACCAGAAAAAAGATTACCTGAGAAAGGATACCTAGAATACTCAGAATTCCCAGCAGTTGAACTTCCAATAATGTGAAAACCATCTTACACACAAATTCAGATAACCCTCCTCCTCTCCTTGCACCACCTACCATACCACCTGCTATACCAAGTCTATGTATGACAGTACAGTTAATTTGTATACTATATTAATTCAAGAGAGTTCTACACTGTCTACTGTAAGAATAGGCACCATACAAGACTGTCAGCCTCAAGTAAAATATCTCCAGAACACAGGAACATGCACCTCTCGTCTTTTTGGGCCCTCCAAACAACACTATATTATATTTAAAAAAGCCCAAGATCATAGGAAATGGTGAAGAATTCAGTGACCTGGAGTATTTACCTACCAAAACAGAAAAAGTAAAATATCTCCAGAATGCAGGGACGCGCACCTCAAGTCTGTTTAAGCCATTTAAGCAACACAATAGTAGATTTAAACAAGCCCTAGATCACAAGAAACAGTAAAGAATTGAGTGACCTAGAGTATCTACCTACCAAAACAGAAAATGTGGAATATCTCCAGAACATGGGAACATGCACCTATCATCTTTTTTGGCCCTTTAAACAACACCATAGTAGATTTAAACAAGTCAAAGATCATAAGAAACAGAGGAGAATTGACTGACCTAGACTACCTGCCCTCCAAACAGAAAATGTGCAACATCTCCAGAATGCGGACATGGAAGCCTCTTGTCTTTTCAGGCCCTTTAAACTATACTAGAATACATTTTAAACAAGCCCTCAATGATGGAGAATGATGGAGAACTGACAAAAGATCAAGTACACCCTCCTCCTGAAACACAGCATCTCAGATATCTCCAAAATGCAATGGTGGATCCCTCTTATCTCTACAAGTCCTAAAACTTACAGTATAGTATCAGGTAATCAACCCTTAATTGGTAGGAAATGATACAGAACTCAGTGAGATACATTATTAACTCATGGTGTCCATCTGGCACCCATTCCATGTCAGTGGGGGCTAGTATGGTGCCTATTCATACACTAGACAGTGTAGAACTATTTTTCAATTAATATAGTATACTAATTAACTCTACAGTCATACGTAGATTTGGTATGGCAGGTGGCATGTCAGGTGGTGCAAAGAGAGGAAGAGTATCATCTGAATCTGTGTGTAGGATGGTTTTCACATTGACATCTCAAGAGAGGTTCAACTGTCAGGTAACAACCAAAAAAAGCTAGCTCACCATGTACAGATGGGTGAGATTGAGTAGTCTGGCTACCTCTTCATGGGTACCCTGGAAAGTTGGTGAAAGGTTGAATAAAGGCCGAGCGACAGGGAAAGTGGCATGAGTAAACACAGAGCCATCAAAAGTAAGGTGCTGGATAGAGATGATGAGAAAAGGCAAGAAGATGGGGAAGCAGCAAGAGATTGCTGAGCTTCCTATATGTGAGAGATCAGTTGTTATCACTGCTTCTTCATAGAAAAAGCAGTGTCGATCTGTTGTGAAATTTTTGAAGATTGCATAACACAATTCAAAGGTTGTTGGGCACTTGCATCTAAAAATGGAAACTCGGGATATTAAAATTACCCCACATGATGTCATTGGTCAAAACCTCAGTGTGGCAGACGTTGACACTTTGAAAACTTGTCAAAGTCATGTAAACCTTTCATGAACTTTGATAATGGGTTGCAAAGTTTTTTTTAGAAACCAAGTTTGAAGTTGTAAAAATCCAGAAAAATTGAAAAATTCTTCCTCAAAGGGGGATCTTGCAATGACTGAGGACAGTCAGTATTAAAGTGAGGGGGAGATGATACATGTTAGAAATACATGTTTGACAAGTAAATTGAACTGAGGAGTCTATGTGTCAGGTCCCATGCATATAAACAGAAATTTGCCTTATTGGGTAGTCTCTAGTAAGATTCTTTTCCTCCACTAGGACCATTCTACTATATAAGGAGATAAGCTGACAAATAATCTCCTTATTTGGTTGACTGGACCACCTCGCCTACATTATAACACTCTGCATGTCCCTCACTCTGGGTGTGTCCATTTGAAAATGTAAAAAGCAGCCATTCAACATTTTTCTAATAATACTGCCTCCCAGCTTACTTCAAAACTTCCATCTCTGACTTAGAAAAATGTTATCTGAAATTGTGATCCAGCATGCCTATCAAAACTCAGACTCAATATGTCAAAATAGTAACCAAAATTATAGAGAAGACAAACACAAGAGATCAAAGAAAGATAAAAATAGCTACACTGGATATTACTGTGTATGCATCAATACTGATGTGTCTGCATATACACTACAAAACCTGTCATGTCCCCTGAGAAATCAGTTAATCAGCTTTCACATTTGTACCTCAAGCTCTATTTAGATGACATGTGACTTAACCTGTACTTTATGCACTGTATACAATGTTCATCAGACTTCATTACAACATTTATGTATGAACATGTAAATAAAATTCAAGTGTATTGAAATACTAATAGAGAAAATACAATACTAATCTAATTCATATGTTAAAAAGGGGGAGAGGGGGCAGGGGCAGGCCTTCATGGCTGGTGGTGTAGGACCCTTGTTGCCATTTGTGCCTGGTGCTGTGGGGCCCTTGTTGCCATTTGTGTGTGGTGGTTTGGGGCCCTTGTTCACCATGCATGGTGCTGGGGGCTTGTCATTTTTTGTGGGTGGAGGTGCTGGGGGCTTGTTGCATTGTTCATTGGTGGTGGTATAAGCCGAAGATCATAAGAAATGGTGGAGTATTGAGTGATCTAGAGTATCTACCTACCAAAAAAGAATATACAGAATATCTCCAGATTGTGGATGCATGCACCTCCCCTTTCCTCAGGCCCTTTAAACAGAATCATAGTAGATTTAAATAAGCCCTAGATCATAGGAAATGGTGGAGAATTGAGTGACCTAGAGTATCTACCTACCAAAACAGAATATATATAATATCTCCAGATTGCGGACACGCACACCTCTTGTCTCTTTGGGACCTTTAAACGATACAATTGTAGATGTAAACAAGCCAAAGATCATAAGAAACAGTGGAGAATTGACTTACCTGGACTACCTGCCCACCAAACAGAAAATGCGAAATATCTCCAGAACAGGGACATGCGAGCCTCTCATCCATTGGGGCCCATTAAACTTTAAATCCTGCCAAACTCTGTCCGAATCCTGCCAAATCCTGCCAAACTCTGCTCAAGTCCTACCAAGCTCTTCCAAGCTCTGCCCAACTCTGCCAAGCTTGGCAGGACTGGCTACCAATATTAAAACTTTGGCTTGCAATTCTGCAGAGTCCTGAGGCATCCTGCAGGAATTGGGGGGGGACTGAAAAGTACAGACAATGTTGACCTCAGAATCAGTAAGCCAAGATGGTTCTGCATTTGCTCGTTCACAAGTCATTCCACCTGCAACATGCTGTTTTAAGGTCATATGGCAGAGTTTGATTTGATTTCCTGTTGAAAAAATGATTTGAATGTCATTAAGAATAAAATTGATATGCATGCCAGTCTCTTCAAAATGGAGACTCTCGAAATCGAGGCAGATTTTGCGGTATCCATGACGATCTTTCTTTGTTTTCTTTTGATCTGCCTTGTATGCGGCAATGGCCTGGACCATCAAAGCCTCGTAAATGCATTGGCGTGCATTATCCTTGTCAACATCGGATTTGGCTTGGCCACCCATAGCATAGAAGGGAGGAATGTAGGGCACTCGGTGAGCAGTTGAGAAAAAACTTGGTGCAGCGGACTTTGTAAATATACTATGATGATTTTATGCGATAATAGGGCTGCAGAAGTCCATTAAATGCTAAGAACATGATATCAACTTCCAGCAGCATGAATTGCAGCACACATTGTAAATATACTACAATGACTTTACTTAATATGGCTGCAGGAGTCAGTTAATGAAATAATACAATAGTAAGTGCCATCTACATCACGTATTCTCGACAGTTGCTGTGGGGCATCTTGATCAGCTACCATGGATGAAATGAAATGAATTTCATTTCATTCATGGCAAATATCTCATTCCTGATTTCAAATGCCATTTCATTCCCCCACAGTTTCTATTTCATTTTTAGCAAGTTTTATTTCATTCACTCATGGCATCTATTTCGTTCTCCCATGGCATTTATTTCATTTGTAGCAAGTTTTATTTTATTCACTCACAGCATCTATTTCATTCTCCCACAGCATTTATTTCATTTGTAACAATGTTTATTTCATTCTCCCATGGCATCTATTTCATTTGTGTTGGCTTTTTTTATGTCATTCTCTCATGGCATCTTCATCATTCTAAAATAAGGAAAAAATAGAAAGAAATGGGGGATGATTGGTGATAAGGCAGACACTACAAATTTGTCTAGTGGATGGTATCAGTAAATTTTGTAGTCTTAAGTCCGACTTTTGTATTCTATCAGTAAACTTTGTAGCCTTTGTCTGACTTTTGTAGTCTATTAGTAAACTTTGTAGTGTAAGTCAAACTTTTGTTGTCTTTTATAGTCTATTAGTATACTTTGTAGTCTAAGTCTGACTTTTGTAGACCATTATTAAACTTTGTAGTGTAAGTCCAACTTTTGTAGTCTATCAGTAAACTTTGTAGTCTATGTCCGACTTTTTGTAGTCTTTTGTAGTCTGTTAGTATACTTTGTAGTCTATATCTGACTTTTGTAGTGGATCAGTGACGTTTTTGTAGTCTACTACTGTCAATGATCTCTTCTCTCTTTGGGCCCATTATATTAGATTTAAATAAGCCCTTGATCATGGGAAATGGTGGAGAATTGAGTGACCTAGAGTATCTTGATATGAAAACAGAATATACAAAATATCTCCAGATCACAGACATGTGCACCTCTCATCTCTTTGGGCCCATTAAACAGCATTATATTAATAATTCATTTCATTTCATTTACGGTAGCTGATCAAGATGCCTCATGGCAACTGTCGAGAATACATGATGTAGATGGTAGCTACAAGTCAATAATAGAGCTGCAGAAGCCAGTTAAACACTATGAGGACATGGGGAGGATTATCATTGTCCAGTGGCATGAATTGTGGTGCACATTGTAAATATACTACAATGATTCTACTGTAGAAGTCAGTTAAACACAATGAATGTAAGCCATTATGACTGAAAAAGATACAGGATGATCTATCACAGTAAGGGTCTGACCTGCAGGTTGCCATGAGGCCAATCAAGGTTGGGAAGCCTAGCAGGGCCTACCTCTCCAGACATTGGAATCAATACAACAAGCCAATTTGAGGAGTATTTACAAAGAAAGTTTCAGGCATTACTGTGGGGCATTGAGGTACACATGCCTTTTCTGACACATTGGACACTTGATCTCCTCAGCGAGGTTGACTGCATTGCCTTGGTACTCATAGAAGCATTTCAAAATCCTAGTGAGATCATCTCTGCATTATATGATATGGATCTGATATGATGTAGTACAGACATCTTGGGATGCTAGTTGGTATTGCAACCTTATAGGGGCAGCAATGAATGGGTTGCAGTCAACAGCTGAAGCAAAAATTGCACTACGATATCCCCCCATCTACAAACCTGCCCATCATGAAACGAAGCCACTTGTGGTGACAGATATGCACCGCAACGTCCTTGTTTGGTACCTTCTGCATATACTCATGGCCACATGACAAGTAAGCGCTACCAGAGCTTGTCATCATGGCAACTGATAGCTCTCATTGAAGATGGCCATTTGGAAGTCCCTCAAAGTCTTAGAAGCAGTGCTCAAAATGGATAATAATACCAGCAACTGGAGGCAAAGCTCTAAGAATTTTCGCAAGCCCAATCTTTGCCAACTCAAGCCAGAGACTGTCAGTATGTCACCTGCATGGTTTCAGCAAGGTCATGAGGTATGTTCCTTCCCACTAATCAACGAGTTTGAATTGGTTATGGGTTGTAGTCAGAAAGTTTTAAATTGGAAGTTGGGGTGCAGATGAAAAATGATGCTGCCAGAGGACGGTGGGCCATTCAGATGCAAGAATCTTCAGCTCTGATTGGATTGATACTTGGAGTCACTCACCCTCAATTGTATCAGCAAGGGATTACAGCACTAACACATCTTTCTTGTGAGGGTGCAAAATTTGTGGACAATGAAGAGCAACTCATGCGGGCTCTGAAAGTTTGGACTTCCCCATTCAGTGCACTGTCAGTCATCACCAACCGAAAGACCCCTGCACATCATGATACAAAGGGTAGGAACAAATGGCTTGATATCATCACTGCATTGGGGGAAGATGATTCTGTTGGAATCATGACCTTCCTGGGGTTGGGGTTGTCAGTAGATTACAATCCAGGAACTATAGTAGCTATTGTGGGTAAGGTGATCTGACATGCCACAAAATTTGAAGGTGGAGAGAGAGCTTGCATTGCATATTACATGTGGAATAAAGTTCAAGAAAGATTAGGGACATGGATGAATTGTAGAATATATGATGATTAGCCAAGTAGGTACTGTACCCACACATGTGTTGTAAAGTAGAATTGTATGATGATTACCCAAGTAGTTAGTGTAACAGCATCTGTTGTAAACTAGTTCCTAGCGAAGTAATCTGGTGGTGGCAAGAACTATGATTCACTGGAAAAGCTTTCATCATCAGAGTCCCCACTCATCACAAAGTCATCAGATGATTCATGATCAGAACCATCTTGAGACATCTCCCAACTGAGATTCGTAGATGAAACAGGAGATAGAAAGTTTTCATCTTGGTTATTGTCATCCAGATTGTCAATGTCACCCTCTGGTGGCAATAAGGTTTGGATTGATCTATCCAGTGGAGAGGATATTGCGGTGAGTATTCCCATCAGGGATGATCTTGTGGTAAGAGTGTCTGTTGGAGGTACTAACATTTGGGTCAGTCTATCCAGCAGAGAAGATATGGCGGTGAGTATTGCCGTCAGGGATGTTAAGATGGGAGTGTCCATCGGAGGTAACTTGCATTGGGACGAATGTGAAAGTGCACAAAACACGAAACAAGGATCAAGTGCCTTGGGAAAAACCCTAAAACACCTAACACTCACTCACTAAAAATATCACTTGTGTTCTCAAAAGTCTCAATAGTATTGTCTTAATATGAGTTTTATTGTATTTAATCACAAATTGTAGTCCTAAGACTCTGAAAATGATTTAACACGAAGGGTGTGGTATAGGATAATTAGGTAGAACAAAGTTCTGACTTTTCTGGGGCTCTTGACTTTCAAATTCTAAGTCTGTTCCAAACTCTTAATTTAAAATGTCTTCAAGGAAGTCAATTCCCAAGCATGCTGGCTTTGTTCACACTGTACTATCTGACCATGAAGTAATCTCCTTATTGTATACAATTGCCCACCTCCTAAGTCTCTACTTGGAGTGCAGCTAACTGGTCAACACAGGATGATTCCTTGCGTATTTGACCCAGCTGCACACTCCTTAAATACAAAAATCCTTATCTACATGTTTTACATGTGTTTCTTTGGTGTACAAATGTGAAAGCTGAATAACCAAGTCATTTTACTGGGGTATCATAATATTTTGTGGTCTCTCTCAAGGAACACTACAGGTTTTGTAGTATATTCACAGAATGCATCAATATTGATGTGCACGTGGTAATAGCCGGTGTAGCTATTTTCATCTCTCTTTGATCTCTCGTGTTTGTCTTCTCTATAGTTCGGTTACTATTTAATATATTGCATCCAAGTTTTGATAGGTATGCTGATGCACTGATCTGCATTGCCATCAACCTCGGGCTCATGATTCTCTCAATAGATTTTCAATAGAAAAGTTTGTAGTGTCCACTGTTTGAGACTACAAAATTTTGTGATATCTGCTTTTTGGAACTACAAAAGTTTGTAGTGTCCGCTTTTTGAGACTACAAAATTTTGCTGAGAATCACATCTAAAGCAGCCTGACATCTGCCCTGTGGTGTCAACATTCCAGTCAGAAAGCAAAGCCTCTGAATATCAACCCATCGACCAGTTCGTTTCTTCTCTACCATGGTACATTGATTAGATGACACAACATGTGTATATGTAGGCCGTCCTCCCCTCCCGTTGTGCCCGCCGCCAAAAAGTTGAACATATGCAAAGTGTCGATCAGAAATCATGGACACTTCTATTGGGCCCTCAGCTCCTCAACGAAAAGTGTGCCAAGCCTGCCTACTGACCCTTGGCAGTTTGCTAGTGAACAGATTCTTGTAGAAGACGGCTATCTCTTCATGCATAAAAATACTTGGAGCAACAAGTTGTCAATTTCTTCCATGCTCACTGAACTGTCAGTAAGGAAACCCTGGCGACATTGGAAAAGAAGTGAGCCCCAATCCAGAAGATGGTCCTTAGGGAAACTGGAGGAGCCTGCTTGAGGATTTGATTGAGGTCGGCCAAACTGTTCATAAGAAAAGCCCTGTGGATCAGTAAAAGAAGCAGATGTTTCCCCAATGGTCGGGCCTGCTCGAGAGTGGTGTTCATAAGCAAAAGGTTGCCCTTCATCAATGGAATCATCTTGTGCTAGCGGGTCTGGTAGCAGGTCATGCCATGCTGCATGTGCCCTCTCTCTTCTTCTGTGATTGAGAGGAGGTGCCTCTTGTGTTATACTGAAGGGAGAAAGCGGTCTGATACTTTGAACCACTGGTCAAACACGTGGGGGCCTTCGATGGCGATCTGGAAAAGGGGCTGCTCAAAGTGAAGGATTGATCAATATTTCAAATAAGTCATGACAATTGAGGGACTCATGATCACAACAAGGCAAACCATAGCCATGGACTCTGCCATCATGATCGCCATGATTACCAGTACCATGGGTTGTGAGGTTTGAAATCGTGATGCTGGAGCTTGGTCCTGATATGGGATCAAATAGTGAGAAGTGCTGAAAACAGGCCAATTGAATACTTGCTAGGGTTGATAGAAGTGGCAGCATGCTGAGGCACTGAATACAATTGTTATGACAAGTCATGAAATGTTAATTAGTTACAGCACTCACTGCGGTCATGTACATATGGATGCAGTAAAAAAGATGGGGAATGAAGCTGGCCATTCAGAAGAGCTGAAATGGCTAGAAATGATGCAGAGTAAGCAAACAGGAAAATAAACAGATATATAGAAAACAAAAACCTACAGGGGAGAGGACCTGCAGGCAAATCTGTGTGTTGCGCATAATTCTGAACACCAACATCTCTGTGACAATGAAATGAAGTCGGTGAGTTGGATTGATGGCCTGGAGGGTCATGGTTGGCATGATGCCGAGGTGATAGTGGTGAGGCACCTATATTTGGGCCGCCCAGGTGTTGCAGCTGTTCATGATCAGTGTCTCCCTCACCCAAATTCTGGAGAAAAGGATTTGGGGACCGAGCTAAGCAATGGGAATATGACTGCAGTGAATGCACTCATAACTATTGAGGCTGACCTACACGAGTAGCCTGGGCTCCTGTATGCATCCCCTCTGCTCGGTGTGGAATGGGATCTGGGATGTGAATCAATGAATTATTTCAACAAACTTTCATGGCTGCTCACCATTATAATTGAAAGCTATGGTGTAGATGTAGCATGGCAGGTATGTCATGATGATTAACAATTTATGATTATGGGATGGAGTCTGACAGGCGAGTAAAAGGGTCAACTTATATTGTCTTTCCTCAGGATGACCTGCAATTGAGGATCTTTCATGATCTGAGGGATGGTAAGATCTAGAATGTATAGCTGAACGGTGTTGCATATGTATGACAAGAGATTGAAAGATCAAACTATAATTATAACAATGCACATTATAATTAGAGATATATACAAGACATGCCCCACTCCACCTTGGTGGCTTGCGTTTTGCAGCATGCAGTTATTGACCTAATAAAATATGTATTGTTTCTATTCACAAAGCAGAACATTAGTCTACATACCCTACAGCAGACATTGATCACTATTTATTCTACATTGTGGTGTAGTACATGATCAAAGTAAAGGAAAGGGGATTGCCAAAGTCAAGAACACTGGAGTGAGATCAGCGCATCCACATTGCTAGAGCATGCAGATTGAGGGTCCTGGTGCAGATGAAAGGTTTCCAAGAACGTTGTCAATGACTGCTATGGTTGTTTGGATAGCATCAGCATTGTGAATGGTGGTGGCATTGTTGAGATGAGGATTGAGAAGTGGGATGGAAAGTCTTTGTAGCCTGGGTGCATGGTGTCCATTGCTGTAGTTGTTGGGCAATCCTGTGGGCCACCACTGCAGATGAATGGGAGGGAGAAGCCACAAACTGAGCATATGACAAGCAGATGTTGACGGCCCAAGCACTCCCAAGCACTTTGGTCTCAGAAAGACAAAGTAAGAGGAAGGGCCGAGGCACCAATGGACCAAGGCAAACATGTGCACACAAAAGCTGGGGATTTCTTTAATATGTAATTACAAATTTTCTGCCATTCAATGAAATCCAGAGCCATCAGCGAGTGCAAGTAGATCTACCTAGAAGGCCTCAATCCTAGATCCCCACTTCTAAAATGAAGCATGCATAAGATGAAATCCAGATAATGTTATCAAAACAGTGATCAATGAGTATCGAGACTTTCAGTAATTAGAAAAAAGCTTCCAGGTCCGTTGCTCTACCCAAGTCAAATGATAACATTAACTAAGGTGCTTGTAAGCAAGGTTTTGTGGGGAAATTTTAGAAATTTGATAGCTTACCCAGTCCAATGGGAGGACATGGATGAGATGTTCATAGCCCTCCTCTTGCATCTCAGTTAAAGCAAAGTGGGACACCACCTGGGAAACCTCCAGGATGTGCATCAATGTGAGGTCTCTCTTACATAGATATCCACCAGCAAAGCCAAACTGACAAAATATGTTGGCAGGATCTGTAGAAGGGTCCAACAACTGGTGTTCTTGAGGTCTTTACCCTCCCCCATGTAATCCATATGGACTCCAGTGGTTTCCAGTGGCCCTTTTGTCAGGCCAGATTGGCTGGTACAATGCCCAGTCCAGTCCAGTCCAGTCCACTGGACTCTCACTGGACTCCAAGCCACTTTTCAGAGTCCAGTCAGAGTCCACTGGAGTCCACTGGAATCCACTGGACTGGACATTAATACTTTATCTGGAGTAACATCAGTACTTATTGTTATTAACTATAATAAAAAAGCGAAAATTGTGTATATATTAAATAGAATTAAAAGCCTGACAATTTTGTGATATTTAAATATTCATAATTGCAAGTCCTTGCTGCAACAAGGGTTATGCATTTTGTTCAGTCTGCGGGGTGAGATTACAAAGTGGCATCAGCCATTTGCAGTCTTGTCACCATTTGGTCACATCTTGCATGACCATCCCATTCCCACTTCCACCACCACCCTTTGTCACCACCGCCGATGTTCTACAATGTCAGTGATGGGTCTACTGCTCGCATTGACCACCATCGACTCTGCCCACTGCCACGTCACCACCCGAATGATGCCAACGGAGAACGGTGGACCTGGGACAGCAAATGAGGGACAGCACCCATGCCACATACGGTGGTATGGGTGCTGGGAAATGGTAAGCTGCCCCATGACCCCATCACCATTGAGACCGCTCACCCACGTCACTGCAGCTCCAGCACGAACGACGCCAACAAGGATCCATGCACCCAGATCAGTGAATGAGGGCGCTGGGAAATTATAGGTTGCCAGCGAACAAGGGAGGGACAGCACCTATGGGTGCTGTCAAATCGGTGAGTGCGCCCATGACACGCTTGTCCTTTCCCCCTTTGCTGACATGCTGCATGCCTCCCACATACCATGGTTCACCCAGAACAGCAAACAAGCGAGTGCCCATACCATGTATGTGGTATGGGCGCTAGGACATTGGAAACTCACCAAACTGCCAACAACCACCCACGACCGCCCACAAATGAAGAAGACACCTGCCCAAATGACGATGAAGGCCCCGAAATGAACATGAACAATGCCAGCACCCACAAACAGACACAGGCAACAAGAAGCCAAGGTGAGCAACTTACCTCTCCCCACTCACATCTCTCATACAGAATCCAGGTGCCACATCGCTGACAGCGACGTGGCAACCAAATGACAAATAATGGACGAATTTTGTCATTCGTCATTGTGTATCTCTGAATGTTCGTAAGTATCCCCACCCCACCTTCCCAATCTACCTTGCTGAGACACAGGCAACAACGGAACGACAATGCGACAATCCATTGCCTCTCCTTCGCTAACACCCAAATAAGTGAGTGCCCCACAACTTCCTTGATATAAAGATGTTCTCTTTCCCTGAGGCCACTGGTTCTTTGCACTTTCTGTGCAGGTTTTGTTGGTTGGTGTTGGAGGAGGTTGGGAGTGTCAAAGAGCTTATAATCTGTTGTAAATTCTCCTTCCTTGAAGTGGTGGACTTTCTCGAGGTGCCCCTCGATTTTTCTCCAGGAGTCTGCAGAAAAGAGACAGTCTGGGAGAAAACACTGTATGTCATCTTCTGGCCTCAGCCGGACTGATTTACCAAGGAAGGTGTTTTCTTCTGTGGTCAAAAAGTTCAGTTGAAAAAGTGCATGAGATGGCTAGATGCTCACTGTTTTAAATGGCTGTTGTGGTACGACAGTGGATGTGTTTGACATGCTGAACCAAGGCCCTGTCACCATTCACTGTATGGCCACAATATTCACAATTTGTGGTGCCAGGAAGGTTCAAAGTAAGAGGAAAGGAGTGGAGGGAATGAAGACATACCTCCTGGTGTTATGTTAATGTTCATAAGCTATTGACATTGAGACGACTACACATGATTATGTAACAATGTGACCTCATAGTGTTCTAAGTGACAAGCTGCCATATGCAATGTGCAAACTAAGAAGAAATGTGAACACTTGTTTGAGCTATGACCACGTTCCTTCAAATGCACATCACTTTTGATGGGTAGATTGCCATACATACATGGGTTCTTTTTGAACCCTCAAGAGTGCATCATGGGCTGGGAATTCTTAGTCCATGATATCATACATGGATGCAGTTCTTAATTATAGCTTGTTCATGTTTAAGATAATTAGGGACAATCAACTTCCAAAATATTGTATACCCAGAAGTTCTTCTTTAAATATGTGTTTGTGAAATTGATAGTTTAATGATTTGGATTATTCCATGTCATGATTCCAACACATATTGGAACTTCTAAAACACTAATTCCATGCCATGTTGTGTCACCTCCTGATACATGCAACTCTCCCCTGCATACCATCCCGAGTTTTGTGCACCTGGACCTGAAATTTTGGGAACGAGGTCACCCAACATGCATCTATGTGCACCCAGAATTTCAGAACCATCCACCAACCCCTTCGTTCATTCCACCTGACCCAGATCTTCCTGCACCCAAAATTTCAAAGCCATCGGCCGACCCTTTGTTCATTCCACCCCCCAACCAACCCTCCATACATATAGGAAGATGGGTGAGATTGACAATTTACAGATGGGTACCCAGAGTGAGGTACATGGCCTCCATCCAACATTTTAAATGGCCAGGCCGCTGAACATTGAATGGCTTTGTGTACATGTCCCAGTCAGCAAATGGGATTTCAAGGGCATCAATTGATCTGGCAACAAACCAAACCTTTGCTCCACACATCATTTCAACTATGGTGAGCCATTGCAGTCAACGTGGATGCCATGGCTTGCACCTTTAGTAGCCACTATTCCCCAATAAAGGTCGGATGACGGAAAAGAATTATCTCGCTGGCACATAAAGGAGCCTTCCGTCGAAGACCAGGCTACCCGATCGGATGCATAGTTGGACTTCCAGTCAATGCCAGTACAAGGCATGGGGAAGTCCAACGTGTTTAAAATTCGACCATTGGCTGAATTTGCTTCCTGAAGCATCATGTTTAGCGTCGCCTTCTTTACCTGAGACTGTAAATCTGCAGATGACTTGATGGACTGGTCTGCGTTGCATGGGAGTTCAGTTGTTGAATGTGTTATGCTAAAAAATACACTTGCCTTGCACCTTGATGATGGCCCCAATTCTTTTTAACGTACCTAGGCCCTGGGCATTGAATTTAATTTCTTTTAACTTGCAGTCTGTCAGGACGATGTTGTATGACCTGATCAGTGCCTGTACATATTCACTGGGAAAGTTTAGAAAGTCTTTCTCCATGAAAATCCTGAAGACTGATTCTGAAGGTTTTTCAATGTGGAGGGGTTGTCCTTTGATTAAATGCACCGATTCGAAAAACAAATGAATGTTTTTGAGATCACTTTCATGCTGAATGTCATTGTTACTAGGTTATATTGTTGGCCAAGAGATGATAGGTTACTTACATGCAGTGCTGGCTTAACCATGACTTCATTGCCTTTAGCATCCCACACCATCAGGCTTGATTGTCCTTCATACAATTCAAATTTCTATAATGCATGCGTTGTCAAGGATAATGTAGTATAATGCGGTTGTCATACCTTCCCAATATATTTACTACCCAGATTGACATCATCAACTTGTTGCTGATTTGTTGATACATAACCCAATGATTGGAAACACTTCACATTGAAGGACAAAGAAACTTACCGTTTGATAAAAAATATTTGCCTCTGCATACCCAGGTGCTGGTAATGAGGAAAGGCAAGTTAAGGAGGGTTCAACGGTATGACGTCTTCTTTTCCCCTTTCTTCTTTTCGACCCAACATCATCTTCATTGACTCCAGTGCAGTCTTTTCCTGTGCGATCTTTTCTTGCACGCTTGTCTTTTCTACCTTTAGGAATGGGTTGGTCCTGTTCTGGAGTTCCAGGTGGTACAACAGGTGTCGGTGGATGTCCCCTGACAGGTTCTACTGCAGGTGGTAAATTTCCTCCAGAAGGTTCCAGTGTAGGAGGTCTGGGATCTCCCCCAACAGATTTTGGGGCAGGAGGTGCAGAATCTCCCCTAAGAGGTGGTGGGGTAGGACTTTGGGAACCTCCCATAACAGGATCTGAGAGAGGAAGTTGTAATTCTTCTGCAGCAGGTTCAGAGGCTTGAGTGGAAGTTATCTGGTTGAGTATTGAGGAATCTTGGGTGCCTGAATCCGAAAAATGGTTAGATGATCATAGGAATTCCAAATAAAGCCCATACCTCTTGAAGGAACAGGTTGAACAATGCCTGAAGTGAGGGGCCACTCATCGTTGATTTCCCCCATGAAGTAATTACCATGTAAGGACACCACCTCTGTCTGACTGTCATCGGGGTTAAACCAGAGACGCTCAGTGTCTCCACAGGCCTCGACTTCTGTCTATCCTTTAGTGACTGCAAGGCTGTTGCAGGGCACATCTTTCCCTGTGCCATGTCAATTAAAGCCCTCCAGACCATTGATTCGATTGTGCAAAGTAAGGTGGGCTTTTCATTCCCGACTGCTTTAGAGGTCTAAAAATTTTGTGAGAAAAAGGGATTAAGAATGAAAAAGTTCGAACCCATATCAATCCTTGGCATTCAAATACAGATTTATGGAGAGGGTTAGGGATCAGAAGAAGAAGTGGCATAACCAAAGCAGATGTCATTAAAGGGTTCCGCAACCAGGGTGTATCACATTCTTGCAGGAAGCTTTCCAGATTCTTGAGATCAGCTTCAGAGAATGTGTTGATAGTTTTCAGCCTGTCAAATACTCTGATAAGAAATAGCATTGAGGGTTTTGCTAAAACCTACTTCTCAAGGTCACTGCTCGTTAAAATTGGGAGGTCTGGCGTCCCCTGAAATTTGGTTAGCCACATCACATGATTTTTTTTGTCTTCACACCTTAAAATCGCCATTGAGGAGATACACAAGATGCATAGCCACCAAGGTGAAATTTATCGATATTTCGCCCAGGCCTTAATGCCCAACAAACCCGACAACTTCTTTAATAATCCTGAAATGACATCTCCCCCTGAATCACTGCTGGTGTCCATAGCTTCTATGCCCACAACATCTGGAAAGATGCCTCGAAAGGTAGAGAGCAGCCCTGGCCAGTCATGCAACTTGGACCACAGCTTCAGGATATATCACACTTCAGTCACCCATAGGTAACAGACTATTAGTCATGTAAACTCCAGGTATATTACATGACTAAAAGTTGTGGTGTATATTTATATTCTATATATATTTGGCCTATAAATCTCCACTTTTACAAAATATATTTTTCATGCCAGGACCCTGAGTTGTTGGTAGAAATATATTTTTCATGACTGGACCCTGAATTGTTGGTAGAAATATATTTTTCATGTCAGGACCCTGAGTTCTTGGTAGAAATATATTTTGACTGAAAATATTTTCTGAGACTAATAAGAGTCTCTGGGGTCCTAGTTCCAGAAAAAAAATTGTTATTCTTCCACCATTGGGGGATTCTTGGCAATTGTTCCTTTGTATGTAGATGTTTTCCTGAGGCTGTAGGTGCCTGCTGCCTACAAGAATGAGCTTGGAGTGCTGGTGGTTAGGCCTGGAGCAT